>OBLI01001582.1_pt1 | contig 21677 bp, 28 predicted proteins | sample 1519701 | NCBI WGS metagenome assembly OBLI01 (sample SAMEA3663005, study PRJEB22513) | pig gut metagenome | biome: pig gut; feature: pig-associated habitat; material: faeces | place: France | collected 2012
ATCCGGTTTTTGAACCAGAATGATTTCAATTGTCCCGTAGGGACTCCTTAACTTTTAACTTTCTACTTTCAACTGTCAACTCTATCAATCATATTTTACCTGCCTGCTGAGTTAACCCGATAAGCACTTATCATAAAAACGTGTAAGGAAGGGAATACTGCTTGCAAAAGGAGCGTGGAGAAAATGAAGCAAAGCAGATTGCTTCCCGTAATTCTTGCACTGTACGTGGTGGTGGGCACCTGGAAGGGTTATGTGGCTCTGTTTGATCAGGGCGCTGCGGAGCCAAAACAGATTTTCCCCTGTCCGGTGGAAGCACTGCCGGAAAGTGACCAGAAAGCCCTGGAAGAAGGCATTCTGGTCCGAAATCAGCGGGATTTGCAGCAGCTTCTGGAGGATTACCTGTCCTGAGCGGTGAGGCTTTAAAAAATACCCACAGGATTCTGTACAATATTCCCTCTTGATTTTATCCGCGTCAGGCTGTAAAATAGGGCCATGCCAGATGAAAGGAGCGAATCCATGGATCAGTACGGTTCCGATTTTATTACCATTGTGGATGACGACGGTAAGGAGTATGAGCTGGAGGTGCTCAGCACGCTGGAGTATGACGGCAACACTTATATGGCGGTTATCCCCGCCGAAGGCAGCCAGGATACGCTGGAGCTGGAGGTCAGCATCCTCAAGTCCGTGGAAGAGGACGGCGAGCCGATTCTCCTCACCATTGACGATGAACAGGAGCTGGAAACCGTCTACGGACTCATTATGGACTCGCTTTACGAAGAAGATACCGAATAACGGTTTTCTTTCCTGCTTGGTGCGTGGCATGTCCTTTTGGACCCACATTTTTAATTTGGGAAGTTAGACTTCCTGTTCGGTTTGCAGACCTCCCGCCCGCGCTTTGACGATGGGTGGATGCTGGGAGCAGTAAAGAGCAGGAGCGGCAACCCACCTGCCTTTTCGTGCAGGTCATAATCGGATGTGCTACGGCTAAAGCGGGGTGCATGGGGAGCTTCGGCTCCCCATGTTTTTTCATAATTACCCGGAACCAGCTGGGAAAATGTAAATTTTTACGAAATTCCCTTCTTTTCCCCTTGAAACCAGCGGCTCCATCGGTTATAATACCGGGGTCTATGCTATTTTGGCGAAGAACACACGAAGACAATTGAGAGGATATGATCACATGAGTGCATCCAGTAAGAAAAAGCTTCGCAAGGAGCAGGCGCCTGAGAAGCTGTCCCAGAAGCAGATCGCTGCCCAGAAGGAAGCTTCCACCACCAGACTGTACACCATCGGTTTCATTGTGGTTCTGGTGCTTCTGCTGGTCGCCGCGATTTTTGTCGGCGTCAAACAGACCATCAAGAATACCGGCTACTATGAAAAGCACACCACCGCACTGCAGATCGGCGAGCACACCATCAGCGATGCTGAGCTGAACTACTATTTCATCGACGCAGTCAACAGCTTTTATTCTAACTATGGCAGCTATGCTTCCATGTTCGGTCTGAATTCCTCCGTACCTCTGGACCAGCAGGTGGTCGATGAGGATACCGGCCGCACCTGGGCTGACGATTTCCTGGACACCGCGAAGGACAACGCCAAGAATGCCTATACCATGGCGGATGCCGCGGCAGCGGATGGCTTCACCCTGCCCGAGGACAAGGCTTCCGAAATTGACAATACGCTGTCTTCCCTGGAAACCTACGCGAAGCTCTACGGCTACTCCAACGCGCAGGCCTATCTGAAGGCAATCTACGGAAACGGCGCCACCGTTGAGAGCTATCGTGCTTACAATGAGCGCAGCGCTCTGGCTGACGCTTACTACAACCATTATTCCGACAGCCTGACCTACGATGATGCCGCCCTGCGGGCCAAGGAATCCGAGAATTACGACGCCTATTCCTCCTATTCCTACAACTACTACTACCTGGCTACCTCCAAGTTCCTGACCGGCGGTACCACTGACGCGGAGGGAAACACCACCTACTCCCCCGAGGAGCGCGCCGCTGCTGAGGCTGCCGTGCGGGCCGCCGCAGAGAGCCTGACCGCTGCGGAGATCGACTCCGTGGAAGCGCTGGATGCCGCCATTGCCGATCTTGCCGTGAATGAGGGCACCGAGGCAGCCAGCACCGAAAGCAGGAACGTGCTCTACAGCTCCGTCAACAGCCTGTATCAGCAGTGGCTCACCGATTCCAGCCGTAAGGAAGGCGACAAGCAGGTATTCGAGAGCACCGGCACCAACACCGATGACGACGGCAATACCTCTGAGGTTCTGAATGGCTGCTATGTCGTGTACTATGTCGGCTCCACCGACAACAAGTTCCCCATGGTGAATGTCCGCCACATTCTGATTCAGCCTACCCATGCCGAAGGTGAGACCGAGGATGCCCACGCGGACGGCGAGACCTACTCCGAGGAAGAGCTGTCCATTGCCAGAACCACCGCGGAGAACCTGCTCACTCAGTGGAAAGCCGGCGAAGCCACCGAGGACAGCTTCGCGGCCCTTGCCAACGAGTACTCCGCTGACGGTGACGGCACCACCGGCGGCCTGTATGAGAATGTCTATCCCGGTCAGATGGTGGCTGCCTTCAACGACTGGTGCTTCGACAGCAGCCGCAAGAGCGGCGACACCGGCATTGTGGAAACCACCTATGGCATCCATGTGATGTACTTTGTCGGCACCACCGACCTGACCTACCGGGATTACCAGATTCAGTCCGAGCTGCGCTCCGCTGATGTGGAGAAGTGGCACAACGACCTGCTGGATGCGGTCACCGTCACCGACGGCAATACCGACTATATCCGCACCGATCTGGTACTGAGCTCCGGCAACTAAGTGAAGAATAGAAACCCCTCCCGTGGTAATGATAAGCACGGGAGGGGTTTTTATGCGCAATGTGAAAATCGGAATGGTTCTCGCGGGGGCCTGCGCGGGGCTTGTGGCGGGACTGTTCGGGGCCGGCGGCGGGCTGGTGCTGGTACCGCTGCTGACTCTGCTGACGGATGTGGCGGACGATACCGTCTTTTCCAGCTCCATCTCCATTATTTTGCCCATCTGCCTGACCTGCATCGCGGTCACGGCAATGTCCGGCGGGATCGCCTTTCGCCCTGCCCTGCCCTATCTGCTGGGCAGCGTCATCGGCGGTCTGTGTGCCGGGCAATGGGGGCAGAGAATCCCCGTGTGCTGGCTCCACCGGGGACTGGGACTTCTGATTCTGTGGGGAGGGTATCGGTATTTATGCTGACATCCTTTCCTGTATGCGTGTTTGTCGGTTCCCTGCTGGGCTTTCTCACCGGGATGGGTGTCGGCGGAGGAAGTCTGCTGATTCTGTGGCTGACACTGGTGTTGGGCTTTGACCAGGCTGCCGCCCGGGGAATCAACCTGCTGTTTTTTCTGCCCGCGTCGGCAATCTGCTGCGTTTTTCGTCTCCGGCAGGGAAAGCTGAACCTGCGGGTCTGTCTTCCGGCAATTCTGTCCGGCTGCGCTGCCGCTGTGCTCGGCTCCCTGATTGCCGCTTCCCTGGATACCGGACTTCTTCGCAGGCCCTTCGGGATTCTGCTGCTCCTTACCGGCCTGCGGGAACTGCTGTACCGCCCGAAAAAGCGCTGATCACCGGCGCAGATACGCCAGATAGCCCTCCAGAATCAGAGAAGCCGCTACGGCGTCCACCGTGTTTTTCCGCTTTTTCCCGTGGTAATTGTGCTGAGAGAGGATATTGTGGGCCTCCACGGTGGTACGCCGCTCGTCCCACATCGCCACCTCCAGCCCAGAAGCTTTCCGCAGTTCTTCCGCAAACTCCCGGCACAGCTCCGCCCGGGGCCCTTCGGTGCCGTCCATATTTTTGGGCAGTCCAACGACAATACTGCCCACATCGTTCTCCCGGGCCAGCTTCACGATATCCGCGATGGCCTTTTCCCTGTTCCGACTGGGCACCACGCAGGTACTGCCCACAATGCTGCACAGAAGGTCGGATACCGCCACGCCGGTGCGGGCGTCGCCATAGTCGATTCCCATAATTCTTTTCATTGGCTTCTCTCCTGATTTTTGAATTTCCACATTAGAATACTTCATTTTTTCTTTCTTCGCAAGAGAAAATGCAAAAGCTCTTCTGGTTTACTAAAGGGGAATTAAACGAATTAGCATGTCATTGCGAGGAGGGCGAAGCCCGATGTGGCAATCCGTTCTCCCTTTTGGGAAAATGCGTCATCAGAGTGCAAAATGGAATACGGATTGCCACGCCAGCGTGCGCGCTGGCTCGCAATGACATGCTTTCTTAGTAAGCTAAAGAACAATTTAGCATCAACTCGCATCCTGTCAGATTCCATAAAAATAAGGAAAAAACTTATTGACTTTGACCATCCCCTGTGTTAGAATGATTCTACCTGTGAAAAAGGGCTTTTTTTGTGCGCTTTTTTCAGCCCCGGAGCGGGAAAATGTAGTGCCCGCTGTCTAAATTCTATACTAGCCGGGGTGATACAGGGAGGCAATATTTAAGGAGGTGCCGTTATGCGCGTGAAAGTCACTTTGAGATGCTCTGAGTGCAAGCAGAGAAACTACAACACCATGAAGAACAAGAAGAACGACCCCGACCGTCTCGAAATGAAGAAGTACTGCAGATTCTGCAGAAAGCACACTGTCCACAACGAGACCAAGTAAGGAGGCTCGCAATTCATGGCTGAAGTCAAAAAGGAAAACTGGTTCAAGAGAACCTGGGGCAAGGTCGCCAAGTACTTCCGTGAGCTTCGCAGCGAGCTGAAGAAGGTCGTCTGGCCCACCCCTCAGCAGGTTCTGAAGAACGCCGCCATCGTTGTCGGCTGCGTCATCGCCGTCGGCATCTTCATCTGGCTGTTCGATTTTGTCGCTCAGGTCGGCATTGACGCTCTCATCAGCGTCTTCCACTGATAGGAGCTTATCAAATGGCAGAAGCTGCAAGATGGTATGTTGTGCATACCTACTCCGGTTACGAAAACACTGTCAAGGCCACCATTGAGAAAACTGTCGAGTCCCGCGGGCTGCATGACGTGATTCTCGCTACGTCCATTCCTCTGGAAACGGTCACCGAGATCACCGAGTCTGGCGCCAGCAAGACCTTTGACCGCAAGGTCTATCCCGGCTATGTGCTGGTGAAGATGGTTTACAGCGATGACACCTGGCATGTGATCCGGAATATTCGGGGCGTCACCGGCTTCGTCGGTACGTCCAGCAACGATCCCACGCCCCTGACGGATGAGGAAGTCTACGCCATGGGTGTGGAAAAGAAGGAGATCATCGTCAACTATGCCGTTGGCGATACCGTGAAGATTCTCGACGGTCCTCTGACCTCCTTCACCGGCACCGTGGAAAGCATTGATATTGACAACAACGCTGTCAACGTCATCGTTTCCATGTTCGGCCGCGAGACCTCTGTTGAGTTCGAACTGGACCAGGTTGAGGTCGTATCCCAGTAAACGCATCGGATCGTTTTTCGATGGTCACGTGGGAGGGGCTGCGGCCCCGCAAAAAATGCGTAAAACGCATCGTTACCACATTCTTTTCAGGAGGTGCTTATTATGGCACAGAAAGTCACTGGCATTATCAAACTGCAGATCAACGCCGCTAAGGCGACTGCTTCTCCCCCTGTCGGCCCTGCTCTGGGTCAGCACGGCGTGAATATCGCTGCTTTCATCAAGGAGTTCAACGCCCGTACCAAGGACATGGAGGGTTACAAGATCCCCGTCGTCATCACCGTTTACGCTGACCGCAGCTTCACCTTCATCACCAAGACTCCTCCGACCCCCATGCTGATCATGAAGGCCATCGGTCTGGAGAAGGGCTCCGGTGTTCCCAACAAGACCAAGGTTGGCACCATCACCAAGGCTCAGATCGCTGAGATCGCCAAGACCAAGATGCCTGACCTGAACTGCCCCACTCTGGAGGCTGCTGAGGCTCAGGTTGCCGGTACCTGCCGCTCCATGGGCGTTACCGTCGTCGATTGATTATTGCTTGTCCGGTAATTTTGAAACCGGAAATGTGGGAGGATTTTTCCGCATCACCACGATAAGGAGGATAAAACATTGTTTAGAGGCAAAAAGTATCAGGAGAGCGCCAAGCTGATTGACCGCTCCGTTCAGTATGATCCCACCGAAGCCCTGGAGCTGGTTGTGAAGGGCGCTTCCGCCAAGTTCGATGAGACCGTCGAGCTGCACATCAAGCTGGGTGTCGACTCCCGTCACGCTGACCAGCAGGTTCGCGGCGCCGTGGTTCTGCCCAACGGCACCGGCAAGACCCGCCGGGTTCTGGTGTTCGCCAAGGACGCCAAGGTGGACGAGGCCAAGGCTGCCGGCGCGGACTTTGTCGGCGGCATGGAGCTGGTGGAGAAGATCACCAAGGAAAACTGGTTCGACTTCGACGTAGTCGTGGCTTCCCCCGACATGATGGGTGTGGTTGGCCGTCTTGGTAAGGTTCTGGGCCCCAAGGGTCTGATGCCCTCCCCCAAGGCCGGCACCGTGACCCCCAATGTGGCTGCCGCCGTCAAGGAGATCAAAGCCGGTAAGGTCGAGTACCGTCTGGACAAGACCAACATCATTCACTGCCCCATCGGCAAGGTGTCCTTCGGCGCCGAGAAGCTGACCGAGAACATGGACACCCTGATGAAGGCCGTTGTCAAGGCAAAGCCTGCCGCTGCCAAGGGCCAGTATATCAAGTCCTGCACCGTGGTTTCCACCATGGGTCCCGGCGTGAAAGTCGCAACTTCCAAGTATCTGTAATTTCAGGTTTGGTTTCTTCCCGGATACAGTATTGTCTGTATCCGGGAATTTTCCGGATTCTTCCAGAATCCATTAAAAATAGCGAAATAGTGCTTGACATATTTATGTAAGCATGCTATACTGTCTGAGTTGCCAAAGACAGCAGGTGCCGCGAGGCGTAAATCCTGCCGAGGTGCGTCAAATAGGTTTATTTGCGTGTCTTTCTGTCTTCTGGCAGGAAGACACTTTTATTTTCGGAGGTGAAAATTATGCCCAACGCAAAGGTTCTTGAGAGCAAGAAGGCAGTCGTTGAAGCCCTGTCCGGCAAGATCAAGGAAGCTACTTCCGTGGTGTTCGTGGACTACAAGGGTATCACTGTCGCTCAGGATACCGAGCTGCGTAAGCAGTTCCGCGAGGCCGGCGTCGAGTACTCCGTCGTGAAGAACACCCTGACCAATTTCGCTGCAAAGGATTGCGGCTATGATTTCTCTGAGGTTCTGAACGGTACCACCGCTATGGCTTCCACCACCGGCGACCCCATCGCCCCTGCTCGTATCGTCTGCGAGTTTGCCAAGAAGAACAAGCTGAAGACCCTGTCCATTAAGGGCGGCATCGTGGAAGGCTCTGTCCTGTCCGCTGACGACCTGAACGGCTTCGGTGAGCTGCCCAGCAAGAACGCTCTGGTCGCTTCTGTTCTGGGTACCTTCCTGGCACCTATCTCCAGCCTGGCCTTCGTTCTGGATCAGATCCGGATGCAGAAGGACGGCTCCGCTCCTGCCGCAGAAGCGTAATCGCGTTACCCCACAAATAACAATTTTCTACACATAATTTAGGAGGAAATTAAAATGGCTAGTGAAAAGATCACTGCTCTGGTTGAGCAGGTTAAGGAACTGACCGTTCTGGAGCTGTCCGAACTGGTTCACACCCTGGAAGAGGTTTTCGGCGTTTCCGCCGCTGCTGCCGCTGTTGCCGCTCCCGCTGCCGGCGCTGCCGCTGCTGAGGTCGAGGAGAAGACCGAGTTCGATGTTATCCTGAAGAGCGCCGGCGCTTCCAAGCTGGGCGTTATCAAGGTTGTCCGTGCCGCTACCGGCCTGGGCCTGAAGGATGCTAAGGATCTGGTTGACAACTGCCCCAAGACCCTGAAGGAAGCTATCTCCAAGGAAGATGCCGAGAAGCTGGTCGCCGAGCTGAAGGAAGCCGGTGCCGAGGCCGAGATCAAGTAAGATATCTCCTCTTTATCAGCTGTGCCGCCGCCAGAAATGGCGGCGGCTTTCCTATTCATTTGAAGGAAAGGATTTCCTATGGCCCTCGACTCTGCCCTCGCAACCGTTGCCGGTCAGCTTCCCGGCGCTATGACCCAGGTATTGAATCAGGCAGCTTCCTACATTCCGGAAGATCTGAGCCGTGTAATCTGGCACGCAAAATCCTATCTGCCTGTTGAAATGGATCTGATGTCCGCCGCACAGTTTATGCTGTACTTTTCCGCCATCAGCTTAATTCTGGGCGTTATGGGACGGCTGGTGCTCGGAAAGCGGTCCAGTCTGAATTCGTCTGTTTCCTCCGCTATGGGCATTCTGTTCATCTACGCCCTGACGGTGGTTATCTACACCTTTCACCCCTGGAATCTGGACGCGCTACTGTCGCCCCTGCCCTTCGCAACGTTTTCCGGGGATTATCTGATTCTTCTGCCTATTACGGACGTTCAGTTTCCGGCACTGTGCACACAGGTTTTGTCCCTTGTGGTTCTGGCTTTTCTGGTAAATCTCGTGGACACGATTGTACCAAAAGGGAAAAACCTTATCACCTGGCTGCTGCTGCGGCTGCTGACCATGGGTGTCTGCATGGGACTGCACCTGGTCGTGAACTGGGCTTTCCGCACCTATCTGCCGAACGTTCTGGTTACTTATGCGCCTATGATCCTGCTGCTGATTTTGTGTCTATGCCTGCTGTCCGGCATCGTAAATCTGCTGCTTGGCATGGTCATTGCCGTAACGAATCCCTTCCTGGGCGCAATGTATACCTTCTTTTTTTCCAACCTTGTTGGGAAACAGGTCAGCAAAGCCGTCTTTTCCAGCGCCATCATCTGTGCCGTCCTATATCTGCTGGATATCTTTGGCTATACGGTCATCAGCATTTCCGCCGCTGCCCTGCTGACCGATATCCCGCTGGCACTGATCCTGCTGGTTTTGTGGTATCTCATTGGCAGCATTCTTTGATTCTTCCGTCGATTGAGGCTTTTTCATGAAGTTTTTCCCTGTTTTTCTTTGCTGTCTGCTTCTGGCAGGCTGCGCTTCCGGGTCTGTCCCGGTATCCGCAGCAACGCCGACTCTGCCGGAAACACTGCCAACCGAAACCGTACCGGCAGATGTACCAACCGATCCGGAACCCCTGTCTGCTGTGCCTGCCCCCGTTGACCCGGTTCGTCAAATGATTTCGGATATGTCACTGGAACAGCGGGTGGGGCAGCTGTTTCTTGCCCGCTGCAATGCGGATACTGCTGCCGCGGATATCCGGCAGTATCATCTGGGCGGGCTGGTTCTGTTTGGAAGCGACTTTGAAAATCAGACTCCGAATTCCATGCGTCAGACCATTGCGGCTTATCAGAATTCCGCGGAAAAGCCGCTGCTGATCGCCGTGGACGAAGAGGGCGGCGATGTCACAAGAATCAGCCAGTTCCCCGCATTCCGGGACAGACGGTTTTCCACTCTGCGAAAGCGGTATGACCAGGGCGGTCTGGAGGGCGTGCTGGCGGAGGAGGAAGAGAAATGCCGGCTGCTGTCGGACTTGGGCATCAATGTGAATCTGGGACCGGTGTGCGATATCACCACGGAGCCGGAGGCTTTTATGTACAGCCGCTCTCTTGGGCAGGATGCGCAGACGACTGCGGAAGTGACTGCCAGCACCGTGAATCTGATGAACGCTTTCTCCATAGGCAGCGTTCTGAAGCATTTTCCCGGTTATGGGAATAATGTTGACACCCATACCGGCATTGCCGTTGACACGCGGGCACTTTCTGAACTGGAGGAGCGGGATTTGGTTCCCTTCACCGCCGGAATTCAGGCGGGCTGCGGAGCCGTTATGGTGGGGCATATCATCGTTGAGGCGCTGGACAGGGAACTCCCCGCTTCCCTCTCCCCTGCCGTGCACCGCTATCTGCGGGAAGAACTTGGCTTTTCCGGTGTCATTATGACGGACGATCTGGTCATGCAGGCAATTACGGATCAGTACGGTGCCGGGGAAGCCGCCGTTATGGCAGTTCTGGCAGGGAACGACCTGCTGTGCTCTACGGAGTACGCCGTTCAGTATCAGGCTGTCCTGCAGGCCGTTCTGGACGGGCGAATCGATATTGATGTTCTGAACAGCGCCCTCCGAAATGTTCTGGAATGGAAAATTTCACTGGGTCTTCTTTGAAAAATACGTCTCGCCGTATCTGTGAAAAATGCACAGATACGGCATTACTTTTTTGTTTGCAGTTATGCGGTTAACCTTTGACTTATCACGAAATTTCCGGTAGAATGGAGGCAGAAGGAGAAGGAGGTATTTCATATATGCCAAAGAGACAGTTTCTTTTCATCCGTCTGTTCCTTAGCCATCCCGGTGGCGCTCCAGTCCATGCTGCAGGCTTCCTTCAGCATTGTGGATCAGATCATGATTGGTCAGCTGGGCAGCGTCAGCGTGGCCGGTGTGGGCCTCGCCGGAAAATTTGCTTCGATCTATTCCGTGATCGTGTCCGCCGTGGGCGTTGTCGCCGGTATCATGATTTCTCAGTACCTGGGGCAGAAAAACCAACAGGAGGTGCGCAGAAGCTTTCTGGTGAACCTGCTGATTGCGGTGGGGCTGGCCGGGGTGTTTACCCTGCTGTGCGGCGGATTTCCGGCCCAGATCATGGGCCTGTACACCACCGACGCACCCATGCGGCAGTCAGCTTCCGTCTATCTGCAAATTATAACCGCCACATACCTGCCCCTCGCCGGGGCCACGCTGCTGTCCACCCTGCTGCGCTGCATGGATAAGGCACAGCTTCCCTTATATGCCAGCATTGCTTCCGCCGTATTGAACACCGGGCTGAACTATCTGCTGATTTTCGGCAGGCTGGGGCTTCCCGCCATGGGCGCTTCCGGCGCCGCCATCGCCACCGTGATCTCCACCTGGGTCAATTTCCTGCTGATGCTTGCCATGCTGGGCAGGCACGGCGCTCTTCTGAAGACCGCCGGGAATTCCGGGGAAAAGATGGGAAAATTCAATTTAATGCAGTATTTTTCCATGCTGATGCCCATTCTGGTCTGCGAGTTCCTGTGGAGTCTCGGCGAGAACATCTACGCTGCCATCTACGGACACATGGGCACCGATGCCAGCGCCGCCATGACGCTGATCAATCCCGTCCAGTCCCTCGTCATCGGTGCGCTGTGCGGCCTGTCTCAGGCAGCCAGCGTCATCATCGGCAAGGAGCTTGGCAGCCGGGAATACAATCAGGCCTATCGGGATTCCTGGCGGCTGATTCGCTACGGACTTTTCGGCGCGGTGATACTCTCCGCGCTGGTCGTTGTTGCCAGTCCTCTGTATGTACAAATCTATCAGGTGGATGATGCGGTAAAGCTGCTGACCCGGCAGATTCTGCTTGCCTACGCGCTGATTGCCCCCTTTAAGGTGCTGAATATGATTGCCGGCGGCGGCATCCTCCGCAGCGGCGGCAAAACAAATTATGTCATGTGGATCGATATGATCGGCACGTGGGTGTTCGGTGTACCGCTGGGGCTGCTGTCCGCCTTCGTATGGAAGCTGTCCATCCCCTGCGTGTACTTCATTCTTTCTCTGGAAGAATGCGTTCGCTTCGGGATCACCGTTCTGGCACTGCGCAGCAAACGCTGGATGCAGAGTCTGGGCGCCTGAGGGCGTTCTGTTGGAAGGTGGGTATGCACTATGTCAAATAACCGCATCAGAATCAGCGATATCGCGCAGGAGCTTGGCCTCAGCACCGCCACCGTTTCCAACGTCATTCACGGCAAGTCCCATAAGGTGTCGGACGAAACCGTGAAACGGGTGCAGGCTCTGCTGGAGCAGCGGCAGTATATCCCCAGCATGGCAGGCATTTTGCTGGCCCAGAATGCGTCAAAAATTATCGGCGTATTTGTCAATGACCATGAAAAATACGAGGGCCACACCCTGGACGATGCCTTTATTGCCTCCTCCCTCAACGCCCTTTCCACGGAAATTGAAAAAAGCGGGCAGTTTATGATGGTGAAGAAGGCAAAACACCCGGAGGAGGTTCTGAAATTCGCCTCCATGTGGAATATGGAAGGTCTCGTGATGATCGGCTTCTGCGATCAGGACTATATGTATCTGCGGACTCATATGCGTATTCCCTTCGTCGTCTACGACGGCTACTGCGAGAATCCCCAGGGCATCGTGAATATTACCATTGACAATTTCGGCGGCGGTTTTCAGGTGGGTCAGTTGTTCCGAAAAAGCGGTCATGCCTCCGCAATCTGTATTTCCGACAATGAGACCGGCGTGGATCTGGAACGGATCAACGGGTTTCGCAGCGGCTTTGGAGACGGTTCGGTGGAGGTTATGGTCGTCCCCATGCGCAAAACAGAGCGCCGGCAGCTGTATCTCGACCAGATTGCGCGGTTCCGCCGGGTTTCGGCAGTCTTTGCGGTATCGGATTATTACGCCATCGACTTGATGCAGTTTCTGGGAGAGAATGGCATTTGTGTACCGGCGGATCTGGCCGTTGCCGGATTTGACGGTACGCCCATGAGCGGGCTGGTTTTCCCCGCCCTGACCACTGTCCGGCAGGACAGTAGCCTGCGGGCAAAAACCGCCCTCCAAAAGCTTCGCCAATTACAGGAGCATCAGGAAACGCAGACAACCGTTACGCTTCCTGTTACATTGGTGGAGCGGGACAGCACGGGACGTTAGAAAGGATTATAGGTCATCTGCGTCCTGCACCGGAGTTTCCGACCGGTCACTGGGTCTTCCGGTGTAGCTGCCGTTGGGGTCTGTAATGATTTTCTTCTTCATTGCTTCACCTCCCAGCCTTATCTTTCCCAAAAACAGCATTGCCTTTTCTCCTTAGGAATGGTAAAATCAGGACAAGGACGGGAGGAATTGTATGTTTGATATCACACTGATTGCCATGGGAAAGCTGAAGGAGCCGTTCTACATTTCCGCCGCCGCAGAATACGCCAAGCGAATCAGCGGCTACTGCAAATTTGCGCTGCTGGAGCTGCCGGAAGCACGCCTGCCGGAGAATCCCTCCCCTGCTGAAATCGCCGCGGGACTGGAAAAGGAAGCCGACCTGATTCTTTCCAAGATTCCAAAGGGCGCCTGGTTCTGCGTCTTTACCCCGGAAGGAAAGCTATTGTCCAGTGAGGAGTTTGCCAGACAGCTGAAAGCCGTGAAAAATTCCGGAAAGAGCAACGCCTGCTTCCTCATTGGTTCCTCCTTCGGGATAGCGCCCAGAGTGAAGCAGAGAGCGGATTTTCGGCTATCCATGGGGACCATGACCTTCCCCCACCATCTGGCCCGGGTTATGGTGCTGGAGCAGCTGTACCGGGCAGAAGCCATACAGGCCGGTTCCAAATACCACAAGTAAGGCTCATCGGTTAAACCATCCCCACAATAAATTTGAATTTGATGAGGAGAACGCATATGAAATACAAAGGAACGCTTATTGTTGTTAAAGATTGTAACCGTGCGTTAAAGTTCTATAGTGATATGTTTGGGTTTCAACTGCTTCAAGACAACGATGGGAATATGGAATTGACGAATCATTTATATTTACAGGAATCGGGATACTGGGAACAATTCACAAAAAGAAGTGTAATTCCAAGCAGCAATCAATCTGAGTTGTATTTTGAAGAGTCCAATATAGAACAATTTGTAGAGCGTCTTGAAACACTTTACCCTGAAATCGAATATGTCAATCACCTGATGACACACAGCTGGGGGCAAAAGGTGGTCAGATTCTACGATTTGGATGGTAACTTAATTGAAGTAGGAACACCGCTGTAATCAACCAATTCCAATTTGTCGCTTGCTCCGTTATTTCAATAAATGATTCCTCATCCCGGACGGAGCTGATGCTCTGCCCGGGATGTGTTTTTTCTTGAGGCCTATGTGTCTTTTTTCGCGAAGTACCTTGACAGGCGAGGTACTTTGTGATAGGATGTGCTTGCAAAGGAGGGATGTGTATGTCCATTGCCGGTGATCTGATCCGGGGCCACACCGACGCCATCATTCTGGCGCGGCTGCTACGGGGCGACAGCTACGGCTATGAAATCAACAAAACCATCTCCACCCTTTCCTCAGGCCGGTTTGAACTGAAGGAAGCCACCCTTTACACGGCCTTCAAACGGCTGGAGGAACTGGGCTATATCACCTCCTACTGGGGATCAAGCGGGGCGGGCGCCCGGCGGCGGTATTACACCATCACCCCGGAAGGCCGGGAAGCCTGTGCCCAGCTCATGCAGGAATGGGAGGAAACCAAAGAAATTATGGATAAATTATTGGAATCGGAGGAAAGATTATGAGAGATCAGCTTGTTCAATATGTTTCGCTTCTCTTCGCGGGAGCGGAAAACTGTGAGGACACCAAGCAGGAAATTTTGCAAAACACCCTTGACCGCTATGACGACCTGATTGCAGAGGGGAAATCCCCGGAAGCCGCCTACCGGCTTGCCATCACCGGCATCGGGGATATCAACGAGATCCTCGGCAGAAATGACACGGTCCTGGCTGCCGTACCGGAAGCGCAGAAGGATACCGGCAGAGATACGCCCGCAAAAAAGCTGCTGCGGGCCATTGCCGTGGGGCTGTATATCCTGTGCCCCCTGCCCCTGTTCGTTCTGGGAGAGATGGGCATGAACACCTTCGGCCTGTGCGGCACACTGTGCTTTGTGGCGGTGGCAACGGTTCTGATTATTCTGGGCAGTAAAAAAAGTGATGACGGTTCCCGTCAGAAAGAGGAAGATGACGACGAACCCAAGTCAGAGCTGGGCAAAAGCATCAGCGGTCTGATCTGGGCCATCGGCCTTGCGGTGTATCTGATCGTCAGCTTCCTGACCATGGCCTGGCATATTACCTGGGTGATCTTCCCCATTCTGGGAGCGGTGAACGCTTTGGCCTGCGCCATGATTCCCGCGGAAAATCCCAGCCCCGTTCAGAGAAACAGACGTCTGAAAAAAAGCGTCAGCAACATGATCTGGGCCATCGGCCTTGCCCTGTACTTTATTATCAGCTTTACCACCATGGCCTGGTACATCACCTGGGTCATCTTCCCCATCATCGGTGCGGTGCAGGGGCTGGTGCGGGCCATTCTGGATTTGAAGGAGGCAGTAAACAATGAAGCGTAACGCCATTATTCGTATTATAGCATGGACTGTGTCCCTGGTGATTCTGGTGGGACTGCTGGTTGCCGGGATGAACTGGTTCCGGCCCTTCGGTTTCCACTCTATGGAAACCACAATCACATCTGTTGCGGCAGATGGCAGCGCCCCTACTGAATTCTCCGGTGATGTTCAGGAAATTGAAATCGACTGGGTATCCGGCAATATTCGGCTGGCACCTGCCAACGTGAGCAGCATCGAAGTCAGAGAAAGCAGCGTTGAAGATGCCAAATACGCTATGGTCTGCAAGCAGGAAGGTCAGACTCTGAAAATCGAATACTGTAAGAATACCACTTTCGGAGATTTGAAAAACCTCAAATTCAGCAAGGATTTAACCATTCTTGTTCCCATGGATTGGAGCGGCAGGGCTGTCAAAGTGGATGCCGCTTCCGCGAAACTGGTTGTACAGGATTTGACCATTCAGGAAGTGGAAATTGATACCGCTTCCGGAGAGAGCCGGTTTGAAAGCTGCACCGTGGATACACTGGACATTGACACCGCCTCCGGGGATGTCTATTTCGAGGGCAGTCTGAATCGTCTGGACTGCGATTCCGCCTCCGCCGGAGTGCAGGCGGTGCTGGACAATGTGCCCTATGAAATCGATATGGATACCGCTTCCGGCAGTTTGGAACTGTTCCTGCCGGAGGACGCTGGATTCTCCGTGAAAATGGACACCATGAGCGGCAAGTTTGATTCCGCCCGAACCTACACCACGAAAAATAACAGATACGTCTGCGGAAACGGCGCCTGCAGTATCGACATGAGTTCCATGAGCGGCGGCGTCACCATCCGCTCCAAATAAGCAAATCAGCCAGCCGAAAACCGGCTGGCTGAAATCATGTCAAAATTCCCCCGCGTCATACATGACTGCGGACAGGGCACACAGCGGGGCCGTCTCACAGCGCAGAATCCGCCTGCCCAGTGTACATACCTGTAAGCCCGCTTCCCTCGCCCGGGCTACCTCCGCTTCCTCCAAACCGCCCTCCGGCCCGGTCAGCAGGCTGACAGTTCGATAGGAACCGCCAGACAGGGCCATTTTTAAGGTCAGGGATTCCTCATGCTCATAGAACATCAGCGCCTTGTCCGCCTGCGCCGCCCGGGATAGAGCTTCCGGGAAGCTGCCCAGCACCAGAACCTTGGGAATCCGACCTCTGCCGGACTGCTCCGCCGCCGAGGCCGCGATCTTCTGCCAGCGATCCAGCTTCTTTTGCAGACTTTTTTCGTCCGGGCGTGACACGCAGCGGGCGGAGGGAAACGTGACGATTTCGTAAGCGCCCAGCTCCGTGGCCTTCTGGATCACATGCTCCAGCTTGTCTGCCTTGGGCAGGGCCATGTACACACTGACCTTTACCTCCGCTTCCGATTGCGAATCCCGGCGCTGCCGTATACAAAGCAGCCATCCATCCGTGGACACCACTTCGCAGACGCTCTCATGTCCCTCCCCATCGCAGAGCAGGACCGTCTCGCCGGGCTTCAGCCGCAGCACCTTCGCATGCTGGGCATTTTCTCCGGTGAGGCATACTTCCTCCCGCGCCAATTCCTCTGACGGTACAAAAAAACGAAACATGTTTATCCCTCCATTTTCTATAGTTTAGCAGACAGGCAGCTGAATGGCAAGGGTTTTGCAGAAAAAGTATTGACAAATTCCGAACGAAAGGTTATAATATCCAAGCACGTTCGCGAGAGTGTTGGAATGGTAGACAAGCACGTTTGAGGTGCGTGTGGTTATGCCGTGGGGGTTCGAGTCCCCTCTCTCGCACCAAATAAGCACGATAGTTTTGATACGAGAGTATCTGAAACTATCGTGCTTTTTCTTTTTGCCAAAGCGCCTGTGACACAAGGCTTTTCGGCGCAGTTGCCCTTTGAGTTAGTTTCATTGTGAGCTTTTATGGATACATTTTCTCCGTGTTGGATAGTTGCTTCACTCTCTGCCGCAAAACACAATGAAACTTTTTATAGAGGAATGGTTTCAGAGTGGCTGGCATAGTTTCATCGTGTTTAAGAGGTTATAAATCATCCAACCACCATCGCATTCAAAATTTACGAATCACTGCCGTTACCTCTCCCCACAATCTATCCGATGAAGACCTGTCGGAATTCCGATTCACTCACCTGCATCTTTGATACGAAAGACTCATAATTCTCTGCGTCAATGGGTATTTTCAACCCGTGTTTTATAATGCAAATATCATCTCTCGGCACAACATTCGCTTCATAAGTGGAGCCCTTGTTGAGCCATAGTTGCAGGTCATCTGCTCCTTCAGCTTCTGGATACAGGTAGTACCCTTTCTTTGCATCAAATCGGAGCATATAAGCCAGCACCTGCAGATAGTCTTTGTTGCCAATATTATCGAAAGGCTTATACTTGGCATCCGCTATGACCCTTGTTTCATGATCCCGGCTGATAAAATCGGGATAGATCAAACCGATATTGCCACCGAAGAGACGCTGGGCTCCCTTACCAGCCTTGTTCATCGGATGATAGAAAACATTATCAACAAGAGAACCGATATATTCCTCCCACAGCCATGCGCCATCAAACAGGATGCCATAGATTTGCTTCGATCCTGCTCCAATCTGATGCTTTTGGTGCTGCAGAATTAGCAGACATAGACGCTGAAGTGCAAGATACTCTCGAAAGTAAGCATGTCTGACAGCTTTCTTCTTATTTGCTTCAATGATCTTTTGGCAATCATACCGTTCATATGACGGAGTTGCGTCCACAATGAGCTTAACTTCGTCTTTCACTTTTATAAGCAGGTTGTTCCCATAGGGCTTTCTTTTAATGAATTCTATCGTATGGCGCACAAGTTCCGTAAGGTAATTATCGTATGAGAACTCCCTTTGACTGTAGGCAACACTTCCCGTAAAGGGCGTATTTCTTTCGATATGCCTTGCAATATCAATGGCTCCCCTCACATTCCCGTCATTATATCTTCGGCGGATATACTGCTTGAATACACCTTTCCGCATTGCTGTCTTCAAATAATACGGGAAAAGGAATAACAGGAAATTGAATAGCCTGTTATCCTGATTGGCATCCGTCGCCAAATCCACAATATTGGGGAAATCCAGCACCCTATCAAGGAGATACTGCAAGAAGTAATCCTCATCGTCGCCGCCGAATCGGGACTCAATGACAAGGCGCTCAGCCCCATAGCCAAGAAAGCCCATAACATTCCCGGTACGGAAACAGTCATTTAATCCTTGAAGGATCATCTGATCCCTTGTAATATCGTCCGCATCCTTGACAAGTTCAGGGAATACGAAGATACCTTCTCGTTCAAGCTGCTCCAGTGTCTTGTCAGCAATCTTGCTCGTAAGATTTGCTATTTCGGAGAAGACATCCTTCTTTTTTAATTGGTTATCCTTAACCTTGAGTATCCTCACCCGCATCACCTTCACTCGGCTTCTGATAGCCATATGCCTTTGCGAACCTGCTCATGAGACTATCTTCATCATACATTCCTTGAACGTATTCATGTAGAAGCGGCTGAAGATAATCCGTCCAAAGCTGATCGAAATTCAGGGTTTTCAGCTTTAAAAAGTACGACGCACCGATCTGATAGTTTTCATTCAGATCCTCAACGCTGGCTATTTCCCTGTTGAGGGCAGCCATGCGCCTTATGGCTTCAGCCTCTAGTTTCTCATCTTCTAAGGACGCCAGCATCTCCAATCGCTCATCTGCCTTAAGCTCCACAAAGCGGAATCTCCGCCGCATTGCGAAATCAAAGCTGTCTACAGACCGGTCGATATCATTCATAGTGCCAATGATGTAAACATTTTCTGGAATGTAGAATTTCTCGTCCGGATCTGCATGTAAATTTGCATACTGCGTGGAAATCTCACCGGCTCTGCCCCGATAACCTGGATCGATGGCAAAGAATAATTCCCCGAAGATCTTAGAAATCTCTCCACGGTTGATCTCGTCTATGATGAATATGTACTTTTTCAGTTCTTCTTGTTTACCCCTTGCCTTTGACACCACGCCTTTCTTTGCCTTGATTGCCTTATAAATCGCAAAATCATACGAATATGCCTGCGTTGCAAAGGATTTCCCGAAAAAGGCCGTGATGTCTTTGATCTTGGTGAACTTCACATCTGCCTCAAGCATTCTCCGAATCTCATCCACATTGAGGGAGAGTTTGTTGACTGTTGCATTTCCCGGAATGGATATGTTGATATGCTTGTCATCTACGCTCGTAATACAAAACTCGTTACCATTGATGGTTTTAAAGGTGTCAACCCCGAGTTCGATCCCAGCGAAAAAGTCCATCATGGACTCTTGAACAGAAACCGCCTTTTCGATGGCTTCCTTTGATTTTTGAGAATCCTCATAGTTTTTCCTGGCGCGGGCTACAAACTTCTTGAAAATACCATCCTGTAATTCAAAACCCATCGTGCCGTCATCATTTACTTTAGGCCGGAGTCCTTCAGCAAAATCCGAATAGTCATAGCTCGGGTGGAACTGAACAAATTCCACCTGTTTTTTCTGTTCATCCGTTAGAAGAGTGTAGTCATCGAAATAGCCATTGCTGATGATGTCCGCAGCGATTTCCTTGGCAAGGTATGATTTACCGGTTCCGGGAGCACCACGGAATATCAAATTCTTTGATTCAATCAGCATGGAAGAGTAGGGATTTCTGTATCCCTTGAATTGCTGTACAAGTTCCTCCTGAACAGCCGCCTCAGTCTCGGCTGTTTCTGTTTCCTTCTCGTCTTTTTCCCGATAGGTAAGGACGAACTGGTCACCAGAATTGCCAAAGCGCTTCAAACATTCTTGCACAAAATAGATCGTTGAGAAAATGTTCCAGCAATAGATAACAAACTGCCTGCCATTATCATAGCTGTAGGTCAAATATTCTATTGTGTTGCGATGCTTCTTGAATTCATCTACACTTGAGTAAATACCGCAGATCATATCATTGGACGGATTATATTTGCAGATAGGAAAACTCTCTTTGTCCTCAACTGACATGGCCGCAAGCTGTTTCTCGAAAACCTGGAAGGCGATACGTGGAAGCGTCTGGTTAGAATTTCTTCTTTCGCCCTTACTGTAGGCACGCTTAATTTCCTCGCCATCCGCTTTTTTGAAGCATGCACCAAGCGGCTTATAATTGTCGCCAAGGCTGAGATTATCCATTGTAAAACGCTCATCTGTGGAGACGATGCTTTCGGCAGAAATCGTCAACTCAAATTTCTCCTGCCTTGTTTCGATGGTAAACCCTTGCCCCTGCAGGTAGTTCTTCGCTTCGACAGCATTGAATCCGTCTGTCGAAATATCTGCTCCACTCGCAATATGTGCAGCCACAGCTATTACATACTTCGGCGGATATTTCTTGCCATCCTCCGTCACCAGCGTATATTTCGTGCTCTGATTATGGAATGGCACACCGTTTTCATCGATGTACCTCAACGCATCGATGATGTCTTGCTCTTTTATCTTTGGAATAGCCATGTTGCACCTCCAACATTCTATTATCGCGGACTTATTCAGCAGCTATATCAATTCTTTTTATCGTGCAAATCCCGATACAGCATGTAGTTCTTTACCATGAGCTGCCGATACCCGCTGTTTGCAAAGGAGCCGGTCCGGCGCTCCGAACAGCGGTATGGAAGGTATTCCAGCGACAAGATTTCGGATTCCAGCGCATCCAGCAATTCCGCAGCAACCCCCGGCTCCTGTAGGTTGCTCGCAATATAGCCGTAGATTTCATCCAAATCCTGCAACGCCTGATTCATCAGGCGAACCTCGTATTTATCCAATAGAGCCGGAGGAAGCAAGAGCTTACCCAGAGCTGTGGGCGGACATGGTTCACTACAACGAAACCATCTACACCCAGGGGCAGGCAGGGCTGTCATGCCAATACGATTACCAGAAGCCCAGCTTCCGGCTATCAGACTATGGTCTTGGGGATGAAGTATTCGGCGTGATTTCCATTCCGGCTACCTGGGCAATCACCATCTGCATTTTCATCGTGATCTACGGGCGCATGATTGAGGTGTATCTGGTGACTTCCGTAGTGCCCATCCCCATGGCGACCATGGCAAACCGGGAATGGGGCCAGATGGGCCAGAACTATCTGCGCACCCTGCTTTGTTTTATGGTTGAGGCACCGAAACCAGCTCTCCATCATAGAAAATAACGCCAAATCATGGTGCGCGCAGCAACTTTTGGTATCTTCTGAAAAGTTATGGTTTCATCCAAAATCGTCATGTTATCATTGAAGCAAAAGAATCCAAAAAAGTTCAGTATTCTCCGAGTTTTCGGAATAATCAATTTTCCCTGTCCCGTTGCGTCTATTTTTCGCAAAAAATAAAACACCTCAAAAAAGTTCGGAAAATCCGGTTTTCAAAATCCCGATTTTTCAAAAATTTGAATCCTTCAAAAAAATAACGCCAAATTAACGCCAAGCCAATTTTGGGGTCTTTCAAACCACCCTAAAAAGTTAGAAAAACCGCCGTTTTCGTTGTGAAAACGGCGGTTTTTGTGGAGCTAGTGACCTGACTCGAACAGGCGACCTTCTCATTACGAGTGAGATGCACTACCGACTGTGCTACACTAGCA
>OBLI01001585.1_pt1 | contig 21659 bp, 20 predicted proteins | sample 1519701 | NCBI WGS metagenome assembly OBLI01 (sample SAMEA3663005, study PRJEB22513) | pig gut metagenome | biome: pig gut; feature: pig-associated habitat; material: faeces | place: France | collected 2012
TGCAAAATCCAGTGCTGTGCGGGTCTGTGTCACAACCGTTTCCCTCCTGCCTGCCAGGGGTTCAGAAATCATGAAGACATCTGCAACACCGTTGCGGACATACACGGAATCTACTTTTTCAGGCTGGCCTGGTTCACAGGGAATACGGGTTTCCTTTATGAGCTGTTTGTTCGTTTCATCTATGCAGACAACAGGACGGAGAGGGTCATACGGGCGCTGATATACCTCCAGCACGTCCTCCATCTTCGATACGAACTCGGCGTCTGCTTCCGGAATGCACCATTCCTTTACAAGCCACGGCTTGATTTCGTTTTTTTCATAACCTCGCAGACGGTACTGTCCGTAATGTAATCGACCACTTCCAGGCGGATCAGTTCATCCGCGATTGCCTGCATAGTCCAGCGCGAAGCTCCTTCCGGCGGTTCCGAACAGGCTATGGCACATATCCGGGCTTCCACATCGCCCGTCACCTTGCGGCGGCGGTTTTTCTGTACCTTCCGCCCAAGGGCTGCCTCCATCCCTTCCATGACAAACCGTTGTGCAATACCTGCAATGGTGGAACGGGAGGCTCCATACGCGTCTTTGATGCGGTCATATGTCCATGCCTTGTTTTCAGGCTTCTGGTCCAACTTTAGCAGTATCTGCGCATGCTTTATGCGGTAACCCTTTCCGCCTTTTTGTATTAATGCTTTCAGCTCCTGTATTTCATCGTTTGTCAGAGTGACAATGTAGCGTGGCATATCTGCTTCCTCCAATACCGTTTTTAATGGAGTATAGCAAATTTTTTCAGCACTGTAAAGTATTGTTACTAACCGGATGAAGTACTAGACTTCTGGTCAATGTCGTGAATAATTGATGGATAGCAAGAACGCTTCAAACATGATGAAAAGTCCAAGGTAAAAATGAGAGAAACCAGAAATCTGAGGGAAGTAAAGGAAAATACTCATTGATGTTTGTGGTGGAAGGAAATTGGTTTTGACATATCATTTCAAGGAAAAAAGATTGTGGCAGATAATCAACGAGATTATCTGCCACATAAAATAAAATATATTATCCCATTAATCTGCCTTGTCTTCACACGTTCCGAGACGCAAACTGCAGCACCGCCTGCCTCAGCTTTTGCGGATCGATCGGCTTTGACAGATGGGCATTCATTCCGCTGGCAAGAGAACGACTGATATCCTCATCGAAAGCATTGGCACTGACGGCAATGATAGGAATTGTTCCGCTGTCTGCGTGTCCGCAAGTACGAATCAAATGTGTCGCCTCTAAACCATTCAGTACAGGCATCATAACATCCATGAAAATCATGTGGTAGTCACCCTTATTCGATGCCTTGAACATATCCACGGCCTGCTGACCATTGAATGCACTGTCCACACAGCATCCCAGTTCCTCTAAAAATGCCTTCATAATTTCCATATTCAGCTCGTTGTCCTCCGCCACAAGAATAAGAATTCCGGTAAGATCCACATCTTCAAAACACTCTTCCTCCTGCTGCATTGGTGCCTCCACCACAGGTAGCTCGAGAGTGAAAAAGAAGGTACTGCCCTTTCCAACCTCGCTTTCCAGCTGGATTTCACTATCCATCATGTGGATCAGGCGATTACAGATCGAAAGTCCCAGTCCACTACCCTGACGTTGCGAAGAAGCATTGCTCAGCTGTTCGAATACTCCAAAAATTCTCTGACGGTCCTCCTCGCTGATTCCGGCTCCTTGGTCGATGACTGCAAAGTATATACTTGCCAAATTGTTCTCCATAACCGACTCTCTTACGACCAGCCGAATTTCCGTTCCTCTGTCTGAGTACTTCGCAGCGTTACCCAACAGATTAATCAGAACCTGACTGATTCGCAGCGCATCTCCATGAAACCACCTGTGAATCAGACAAATATCCGTTTTAAATGCCTGCTCCCTGTCTGCGAATTCACCGTCCATCACCTGATGCAATTCGTCCAGCAGATTATGCAAATCAAGATCATCTTTGACCAGTGACATCTTTCCACTCTCAATCTTGGACATATCCAGAATGTCGTTCAGCAGTCCAAGCAGATAAGCCGAGGAAACTCGCACTTTTTTCAGGCAATCAATCCGCACCTCATCTGACTGGTTCTCCTGCAAGGCAATCTCCGTCATTCCAATGATTCCATTCATTGGGGTACGAATCTCATGAGACATCCTTGCCAAAAAGTCCGACTTCGCCTGTGCAGACTGATCATGGTGTTCCTGATTTACACGATTCTGAATGATAGTGCTGATTTCCCACAGAAGGTCATAGCTGTTCTTATCATCCAGTACAGCAGGATCAATACCCACAAAAAAGATACTTCCAGAATATAGGCCGTTATCTGACATAGGGAAAACAATTCCGTTGTGTGGATAATAGTTCTTCTGGAATACAGCCTTCATATCGACTGCCTCTTCCATCGACCACAGCAAATGCAGCTGTGCCACACGATTCATCCTCTGATATTCTGCTTCGGAGCAATGGTAAACCGGCTCAATTTCTTTCGGTGTTTCATGGAATTTCCAGCAGTAACTCACCATTCCAGCCAGATATTCGCCATTGAATGATGTAATCAGCAAATCCTGCAATGGAAACTGCTTCTTCAGTCGGCATGCTGCAAGATCCAGTGCCGCCGCAATAGAAGCACTGCGGTCAAACAGGTTGAGGATCAGCGAAGCCAGTCCCATCATGCTGATATAATCCTGGGAAACCACATCACTGAAGGCCCTGCCTGTCTTCCCTTCCATTTGCCGGTCCTCCCACTGTACAACATCACTGTTCCGGCATATAGCCTCATTCAGTGCGGCCTTCACACGGCAGAACAGTTCTTCCGTTGATTCGTCGAAGGCAGCGGCCATTCCTGCACGGAACTTCAGTTCAAGTACTTTCTGCCGAATGATTGAAGAACACTCTGTCTGAAGATTGTGCAGCATAGAGCGGCACTCCTCCGCTTCGACTCCCGGAAGCCACATAAGAAATTCATCAGCACCGGCACGAATCAATACAGGCTTATCTTCACATAAATCATGACACTGCTTTGCAGTTAATTCCGCAATTTCATTTAGAATCACATCGCCAAAGGTCAGCCCGTAGTTCTTCACAACGCTGGTGAACGCACACATATCCATCAAAACCAATTCGCCCTCCGGCTGCTGCCTGCGTGCCTTCTCCAATGCAGCTTCGCCCTGTTTCAAACGATAAAATCCGGTAACAGGATCCATCTTCTGCCGGTTCTCCTGCTCGAGTTCCTGCATCTTCACCTTGTGGATATCTCGGATATAACCTACCACGGTTCGGTTTCCGGTCTGTGTATCCGTCACAGTTTTTCCGTTGATTTCACTCCAAAGTCCATCCTTCATTTCTGGAAGCAGAAGACGTACCTGCGCATGAATTTTTGTTTTTCTACCCTGCACGATTGCCTCTAAAACTGCCTGATCTTCTTCCGAAAACAGATTCGTAACTGTATTTTTCCAAAATTCTTTGATCGGCCATACACCATTATTTGTTTTGCTATTTACAATTTCTATCGTCTGCTCCTGCTGACGGTAAGTAAAGAATACATCGTTGGAGCTTTCCAGCGCAATTCTGTAACGCTCTTTCTCCTCCATCAATTGATTTTCCGTTGCAATTTCGCTCTCTGTCAAATGATACACTACCTGATGCAGCTCATCAATTTCCTGAATGTTAGACAGCCGGAATTGCCTCAGTCCCTTCATACCGCCTCTTACGCTGTCCATCAAACGATAAACCGGTGCCGAAATATAGCGAACTACGATAAACATGATCACCATACCCACAAGAGCACAGACTACAATAGTGGTCAGAATGCTGCGGTACAGTTGATTTCCCAAACCAAAAATAGATTCCTCTGTAACAAAGCCACACAGTACCCAGTTTTTATTTTCATAAGGTACCTTGCCGCCATACAAATTAAACCTCGAAACAACAGAATATATGTTTTGAGTCCCTATGGTGGAATTTTTTACACGGAACAGCTCCTGATATTCAGTCGATTCTATATAATACTGCATTCCATCTCTTCGAATAGCGTCAAACAATGAGCCTTTTCCTGCAAGAGCTTTATACGTTCCATCTCCCTGATCAATGGCAATTGCATAGCCCGCATTCTGATTACGGTCCAGATCACGTACCGGCAAAAAACTGTTGCTTAGATAAGCGGTAGAAATCTCAGTACCTAGAATCCCATAAATATTACCGTCGTAGCAGAGAGGGATGGAATAGGATATCATCTGGTGGTTGTCCAGATTGTGACCTTCCAAAATGAAAGGCATGGACCAATAACCCAAGTCCGTCATGTCTGCATCCGTATTCTGCTGTGCCAACAGATATGGTGTATAGAAAAAGTCATCTGCAGCACGCAGACCACTGCCCGCAAATCGGAAGTACGTAGACCAGGAACTATCCAGAGCAATATTGCTCTCCCTGGCCAGGATTTTATCGCCTCTCTCAAACAGCAGATCCGAATTTGTTGTCGTCTTCGTCGTTGGGTCAGAATCTCTCAGGAAAAATCCCACATAGTCCTGTGGCACAGTTTGATCCATATCATTACCCAAAATCAAAAATGCACCACATGAATCGTCCCCTTGAAGATAAGTCAGTATTTCAGGAAACACACGCTGTGCATAAGCACTCTGCATTTCCTTATCTCCAAGAAATGTGTTGATATCCGTATGGGTCTCCGCCAAAAACTCTTCAAGCACATTATTCAGATACCCACTCCCGCTTCTTATCGCACTCCACTGATCAACCATAGCGTTTTCCAGCACAACCCGACGGTTCTCCGCTAGGTTGCTGTCAATCTCAACTGCATTCAGCTCCATCGTCTCCTTGGCCCTGCTTGCAAGCAAAATAGAAAATGGAAGAAGACCCTGAATCAGTACGACCAGCAGCAGGGGAATCAGCAGCAAAAAGTTCAATTTCCTCTTTCGTTTTTTCATGAGTTCCTTCTCCTATTTGTACGAACCCGGAAAAATCAGGAATTTACAGCGTCTTCAAGTGCCTTACAGAAGTCTTCGTACCAGCTGTCAAATGCCTCTTCCGTCACATATGGTGCAACAGCATCTGCTCGTGTCTCTCCGGCTGCTACTGCTTCATCTATTGCAGCTTTGTCCGCCACTGCCTTGTCACTAAGGTTGTAATCCAGGATCTTACGAGTGCTGTAACCATTGTCAAAGCACTTCGTTGTATAATACTGAACAGAATCCGATTGATTGAGGATATTCTTCAAACAGTCATATGTCTTAGGATTAACCTTAAGCTCCTGACTCTTTACAATCTCATCAAGCATCTCCACCGTGTTTGCATCCTTGCGTACCGGCAAATAAGCAGATTCACAAACAAATCGCAGATTGTTTTCTTTGGCAGTAAACCATTTCATAAACTCGCAGGCGGCATATTCATGCACAGCATCTGACTTTGTCACTGCCATACCGGCACCTTGCTGTACGTTGTATGCTTCTCCATCCTGCATGATCGGAGCTGGCAGCACCTCGTATTCGATGGACTTGCTTCCTGAGTCCTCCACTACCTCATCCGGAAAGTACATTGCAGACGAAGTTGAGCCTGTATAAGCAAGAATGTCGCCCGTCTTTACATCATCGGAACGAAACTTTCCAAGGCTGGTAAAGTATCCCTTAACATAAGGCACATAATAATTATCCCACAGACGACGAATTTTCTCTTTTTCTGGTCTAAGCGTCACTTCGCCATTGTTCACATCGAAAATGTCCACGCCCATCTGCTTCATACCGATAATAAAATAGTTTGACATAGAGTCGCGTCCGTAAAATGCCTTACCATCATCAGGTACGTCTGGAGTCTGGCTGTCCGTCCATTCATAATAACGCTGTGCCACTTCTGTGACACCCTCCACAGTCTTCAGTTCTTCTGTGCTTGTTCCGGTAGCATCAGCAAACGGCTCCCAGTCAGTCGCATTGAGCATCAAAACCTCTGTAGATTTTGCCACAGGGAAGAGATACAGCGCATCGTCATCATAGAAATAGCCCTCCTGAATGTAACCATCTACATATTCCGACAGCTCATCTTCCGTAAAATATTGAGTCAAATCACTCAGTTTTCCCTGCTGCTGTACAGCATAGGCTGTATCCGCATATGTAGAAAACAGATGCGGCATAGGCTGTGCACCTACCTTCTCTGCCACAGAATCCGAAATCGCTTTTTCCAAATCTGCAACAGACCCCTGGCTGTAGCCTTCTACATAAATTCCCTTCTCCTTGCCTGCAGTGGCATTAAACTCCTCAACAAGCTGGTCAAATGCTGCTTGCTGACCGCCATTGTAGTAATGCCAAAGGGTCAGCGAAACCGGTTTATTTGGATCCAGCTTTACCGTTTCTTCCTGTCCGGATCCACAGCCTGCCAACAGAGACAGCGCCATTGTTCCTGCAATTGCAGCACTAATCCATCTTCTTTTTCTCATATTGTCTATGTTCCTTTCTTAAACTATGCTTCAAATGCCGGCATATCTGAATGCTGATATTACCGGCAATCTTGGTCAGTATTATAACAAAAAATTTACAGGAAACAAAGACTGGTTTCCTGTAAATTTTAAAATCCACCATTCTGATATGCTCTGGCAATTATATAGGATGGTTCATAATAAGCGCTGCAATTATAATTATCAATCACATCACAGATTTCATCATTATAAACCCGGATTTTACCACATACTTATTACGCTGATGGAGTTCTCTTGCGACCCGTTCAATCATATAACAAATAAACTACACATCGTTTTGCCTGTTTCATGAGATTCATACAGTAGAATCCATATCCAAAATCTTTGTAATGACCGTTGATCAGAATCTTAGGTTTTGCACAATGACATTATTTCCCTTTACACATATCATACTGTCTTCCGACTTCTTATCTCTCATAATGTTTTTGTGAATCTACTGTCATTCCAGTTCCTGCAATTAAAATGTGCCGACATACATAACTGTTTCAGCAAAATTACAAATGCTTCATCTCGTATGCCAGCTTCTGAATGGTCATTATCACCTGTTGATTAGTCATCCTGTCCTCTCCCACTATCTGATCTTTTCTATCGTTTCTGAAATAAATTTAATACAGTTCTCAATCTCGCCTAACTTTTTCAAATCGTCCTGACTCATCCTCAACACTTGAAAAGGATCTGAGGTAATGTTTTTACTTTTTCTCAACGCCTCCTGAAAAATATCAATGTATGACTCTACTAACGAATTGGGTTCATTCGCCCGCTCTTCACCGCTTTTCTTTTTATTTTTTATTTTAATATAAACAATAAGCACATATGAGAATGGCCTATATAATTAATATTGATCTCTCGAATACATAGGATATACTTTTGAACAGGCTTTGGATTCGGTTACGCAATAGGATGCAATCACGCAAAAAAATAACCGCCAGCCTCGCAAACTGAACGGTTATTTTCTTAACTAATCATTATGTGGGTTAACCGTCTATCGGTAGCACCCTTTTTCTATGGTCATATTATCACGGTTCCATTAAAAATGTCAAAAATTTTCTTTGCTTTGAGAATCATCCGTATAAACCAATTTCCATACATCATGGTACTTATAAACCATCGACTCCTATTTAAACTCGTCTCACGGGAGGTTAATTCCAATGTTTCCGGTAGCGTTTGCACTGTTTTTATCGAAATATTTGCCAAATTCGCAGGTATCATTTTGATTGGCATAGAAATTGTACTCAAAATGTACTCACATTAATTTGCTGTTGCAGCCATACCTTTCGACTGTTATAATCAGTGCATGGGTGCTACCTACCATACAACGGTAGGCGGTTAGTCCTTCAGCAGAGGGACTGTGACCCTCTGATCACATAGAACCCGAACGGAAATCCACTGGAAAGGAGGGCTAAGCCAATGAGTATTGTAGATTTTATCGCAGTAGTGGGCTTCGGCTTAACCTGCTTTAGTATCGGATACACATTCGGTAAGGATAATCATAAACCACAAAAATAGCCGCCCCAGTCTGGTAAACTAAGCGGCAATTTTTGTCTAACTTTATATTGGACTAACCGTCTATCGGTAGCACTCTTTTTCTATAATCATATTATCACGGCTCCATAGAAATGTCAAAAATTTTTCTTTGCGTTGAGAATCATCCGCATAAACCAATTTCCATCCATTATGGTACATATAAGCCAGCGCCTGCTATTCAAACTCGGCTCTGCTGCGTCAAAACTTAACGGAATTAATTAAAATCCACCATTGTGATATGCTCTGGCAATTACATAGGATGGTTCGTAATAAGCGCTGCAATTATAATTATCAATCACATCACAGATTTCATCATTATAAACCCGGATAATTCCTTCCACTTCGGATTCTTCCGGCTGCATTGTCTCGTAAATCAATCTCTGATAGACCTTCCCCATCTGGGTTGCACTTGGAATTGTTGTTACCAATTCAGGATCTACTGCAGTAACATCAACATTTCCCTCCGCGAGATCATATTCTTCAATCCAGTCATCTTCCACTGCTAAAGGATTCTCCGCATGAAGAACATTTGCTACACTAATCAAATGTTCCAGTTTCTCCTTGCCAATCTCATTGACCACATACTTGTTACGCTGATGGAGTTTTCTTGCGACCCGTTCAATCATATAACAAATAAAATACACATCGTTTTTCTTGATTTCTTCATCCGGGAAATATATGTTTGTCATAGCTTTTCACTCCCTTCAAAACGCAATGTTTTCAGTGCTTCTTCCGTACAGAAAACCATCTGATGTGTAGGGTATTTGAATTTAACCAATTCCCAGAAAGCCGCTTTAGAAATAGCACCTGTCATATAATCTTCTACATAATCCCAAATCTGATCGTCTGCCATAGGTCCATCCACGATATCAAATTCATGCTCCTTACCTCTTCGGCAATTCACCACAAACCCCAGCCATTCCTCTGTCATTTCTTCGAAAGAGCATATTTTCAAATCACTGTTTTTCGTATATGCATAGCTGTTCACAACGGATTCTCCACGTTTCGTCAAAGCCCATCGTTTTGCCTGTTTCTTTAGATTCGTACAGTAGAATCCATATCCAAAGTCTTTGTAATGACCGTTGACCAGAATCTTAGGTTTTTGCACAATGACATTACTTCCATAATATATAATTTTAGTTTCATCCATGCGCCTACCTCCTTGCCATAATTATACTGAATTATTTTTCATTTTCAAAGCATAATTCTGTTTCTCTGCTTCCAGTAAATCTCTTTTGTATGGGCTCTCTCATATGATAACCTCGTAAATTCTTTAAAAATTCATTGCTAACGTATTCTATCAAGATGTTCCTGAACTTCTTCCATCGTATAGACTCTACCTTTTGAAATATCCTCCTCGGCCATTTCCAATTCTTTTTTTAACCACTTTTCATACATTTCTGCTGCAATTTGTTTGTTATAAGGCTCAAGTTCTTCAAATAAATATGCTTGAAAACCATGTTGACTGGAAACTTCTTTTAGAAATACCATAGCACCGTATGGTTTCATTTTCCCTCTGATAAAGGTGTAGATTTTTCCTTTTTCAAGATTATATTCACAAAGAACAGTTCCATCGCCCAGATAATCATGTTCGTTTTCTACACATCTTATTTTTCGGACATTAGGATTGAATACATTAACTGCTGTTATTTCTTCTACTGATTTCATAATTAAATCCCCTTATCTTTTCAAATGAAATGATAATTCTTCTTTGATGCAAAGCGTCATATAAAAATATCTCTTCTCTGCAGTTTTGTCTTGGGCATAATCGCAAGATGATAGCTCCGACTAATTTGTGTCAGCAGTGCTGACACAAATTCCTCATCACAGCAAGTGTCATAAAATTTCTTCATGCTATATAAGCCACGTCTGATAAATTCCTGCTGGGTTACCATCCAAACATAAATCCATTTAAATCTTCAAAAGCCTTCTTTAATTGATGATTTTCTTCCTGGGCAATAACCTTCTCAATAAAAAGGCCATCACCTTCAGTAAATTCGGCATTAATGTCATATGACTTTTGCACCAGCTTATACAAGCGTTTGCTCTTTGCAGAATTATGATTCATACAGTATTCTTCAATTATAATTCTTGAATATTCGTCCACTTTATCCCTTCTACCTTCACTTAAACACATAGATCCTTGTATGTTTTATCATATCAAAAAACCCACAAGTTCACAATGAACCTGTGGGATAATCATAGTACTTATAAACCACCGGCTACTATTCGAATTCCTCAACGGATGACATTATATGATGTCTATCACGCCTGTATAGGTGGTTTTTATTCGAACTTATGTTTGTTTTTCGTAGTTTCCGTACCGCTGAAGGAAAAATAAACTCCAAAATAACTCCACATCAACTTTGACGACCTTTTGATTCCTCCTGCGCATAAAGAAGATCTAACGCCTGGCAAATGACACCACTCATCGTCTGATAATGTCTTTCGGCATATGATACTAACCGCTCTTTTTCTTCTGCTGACATACGAATTCTTAAACTAGAATCCTTGCCATCTAACGATGGTTTTCTTGGCATTTTCATCTCCTCCTTATATTCCATAGTTTGGCACGAATTGATACATGTGTCAACACCGTTCTTTTATTTTGTAAGCAACAGATTTTTAAAATTATCAAATACAATTCGTATCAATTCTGGTTCATTAAGTGATTTTGCTATAAGTTCATATTCTTCCAATAATAATGTTGGCGAAAACTTTTTCCCATTTACTTTTGAATATGGTCCATCACTTTCTATCAACAATCTATCCTTCGGAATTATATTTACAACATCCATATTTTTTACCATACTTGCATTTACCGAGAAATAACATCCTAAGCGGATAAACTCTTTTTGAAGTTCAACATTTCCAGTATACCGATGTAATATACATCTTTTAGGGCAATACTTGCTCTGGATGATTTTGGAACAGGTTATTCTAACTTCCACTATCTAAATGAACCGAACCCGGAGATCATCAAAACAGACCGTTCCTTTACTGCGGAAGCAATTGCAGATGAAAAGGAGTACTGTCTTTTAGAACAGTTTTGCAGTATGATTCATAATCTGAATCTCAAAATTTGCATTGAAGGCGTAGAAAACGAAGAAGAGTGGGCAAAGATCCGTCAGTTGGATCCGGACTATACCCAGGGATTTCTCTGGGGAAGGCCATGCTCCTATGAGGATTTTAGAAAACAGTTTGTAGATGCAGAACAACTCATAATTGACTGATTCCAAAAGGATCCGCCTGGAATTTTCCGGCGGATCCTTTTTACTAATTCAAGTCCATTCTTTAAGTAAAAGGAAATCCCGTATATTAAAATGCTTAATGCCATTACGACTCAAGTCAAATTCATCAAGAGAAACCACATACTTTGGGAAATTATCCCGGATACTGTCGTATACCCCAAATTCACGTTGAATTGTTTCTTCTGTAGCAAGCAGATACGTAACCTGGATATAGAGTTTTTGATCCTGCCTGCTACATACAAAATCAACTTCTTTTTCTCCTGCCTTACCGACAGTAACAATGTAGCCCCGGCGAAGCAGCTCCAAATAAACAATGTTTTCAAGAATGAGATTAATATCCCGCATATTACCGCCATAGACAGCTTCTCTGATACCGTGGTCAGCAATGTAATATTTTTCGTTTGTTGAAAGAATTTGTTTTCCCTGTAAATCCTCTCTTTTAACCTGATAAAACAGATAAGCATCACAGCAGTATTTGATATAATTCAGAATCGTTTCCGATGCCACATTTCGTTTCTCACTTTTTAAAAATTTAGCAAGTGAGGTTGCAGAAAAAGTATTTCCGATATTCGCCATAATATAAGCCGTTATACGTTCCAGCAAATCTACATCGCGGATCTTATTTCTCTTTACAATATCTTTTAACTGAACAGAATTGAACAGATCATGAAGATACTGGCGGGATGGCTCATCAGCATACCGGATGTTGGCAAGGTATGGCATACCTCCGGTGAGTAGATACTTCTGGAAACATTTTTGAATCGATTCTCCCGGGACAATTTCATGATACAATTCAATAAATTCAGCAAAGGAGAACGGATAAATCACAAATTCCACATATCGACCACCAAGATAAGTAGCAAGTTCTCCCGATAAAAGTTTTGCATTTGAACCAGTAATATAAATATCACAGTCTAAAGAGACACGAAAAGAATTGATACATTTTTCCCAGTCCTTAACCTCCTGGATCTCGTCAAAGAAAAGATAAACTCTCCCTTCCATGGAAGCAGCTCTTTGTGTGATTTCTCTATGAAGCGCTGTCGCAGTTTGCAAATTGGAATAACTCATATCCTCAAAATTGATAGAGATAAATTGGGAAGGATTGACTCCGGACTCTACGAGTTCCTGCTTAATTAAATATAACATGACAGATTTTCCGCAACGACGGATTCCTGTCATGACTTTTATCAGATCTGTTCCAATGAATGGACGAATACGACTCATATAAGTTTCTCGTTTAATCATAAATGTATGAACTCCTTTCTTTTGATGATGTTGGGGGCAGAAGCCCTCAACTATAATACCTACGGATTGTTCCGTGCTGTGCACTCCCACAGTCCCTGGTATCCTTGATATATTAGTATAACCAATTTATACTTGATATACAACGAATAATTCCATATTTTATCAGTTATAACTGATAAAATATGGAATATATCAGGAAATGGAAGTTATATACAACAATTTGCTAAGTAAGACGAGATGCATTCAAGCCAAAACTCGAATCCTCATAGCTAATCAGTTATGGATTAAACAGTAACTGGAATCCTATTCTTTCTAAGAAGCCTATCCCTTGAACTACGCCAGAATCTCATCCCAATAGTCTTGGTTTGTCATTTTCATAAATTTATCCAAATCCACAACTTGATCATACAGCATCATCTTCTGCTTTCCCATCTCACCTTCCCACGGCCACAACCTGTCGGAATGAAAATGTCCCCATGCCCACCGCTTATAAGCCAGCTGCATCTCGATCTCTGCAAGATAGTGTTCCATTGTCTTATCTATCCTGCTCTGATCAATGCCTGACAGGAAGAGATCCCGTGGCTCATAAGTAATCGGACAGGTATGTGAGATCACCAGATCGAAGGGATCCTCTCTCGCCAGTGTCCGACCCAGATTCATTTCCTCTTCTGAAAGCTGCTCGTCCTGAAACCATGGCCAATCATGTTCCAGGCGAAATTCTTTATCAACAGAATACGCTCCCGGCAGAGACAGTGTCTTGTAACCGGCGAAGTGATAAATAGCCGGGACATCTTCCAGGTATTCAATCTTCGGAAATGCTTTCTCTAGATATATAACACCTCCATATTTCACCTTCTTCTCCCAGCCGTCCGGATTCATCTTCATCACCTGTGATACTCTTGCTTCATGATTGCCGCGCAGACAGATGTAAGTGAACGGAAATTTTGACAATGCTTTCTTAAACGAAACTGTCACATCCTGTACTTCTCCAATCCAACGATTCGTGCTCCTATCCACCATATTCGCGCCTACATCTCCAAGCAGGATGATTCTGGTCATCAGCTCGGGATCATCCAACTGCAGACGTTCTTTATTCTGGTGATAAAAATATGCAATCGGACCGGGATCTCCATGAATGTCACCCATTAGCAGCCATTTGCTTCTCTTCTTCATTTCACCACTCTCCTTTTCTCTGATCTTATTTCTCCATATATTCCCTGGCTTTCAATACTTCCGCAAGCACCTCAGCGCAGACTGCCTCATCCGAGATATCCAGATTATCTGTCACCTCTGGATCAATTGCATAACCATTCAACTCCCATTCAGTCTCGTAACCGACCTCATCCAGATCCGGCAATGCTTTCTCCGGATCCAGTTGTCCAAGAGACACCTTATATCTATGGCAGCCTTTTTCACTTAAGTATTCCTTCATACAGATCATTGTCGTTGAATGGGAAATGCCAACCTCCTCTGTCTGTAAATACTGGAACAGTTCTGAGAGATCTGCCAGATATTTCTCAACCTTTTCTGCCTCCTCTCTGTCCTTCGGATAAGGACAGGAGAAAACATCCGGTATAATATAATTTCTGCAATAACTTAATACTCTCGGAAGATCTGCGCGATTTAATACATCTAAAAATGTCTCAAATTCAATGTCTGTGAAATATCCTGTTTCTCTGTCAATATTGATTGTATATCTGTGCATCCCCGACACCTCTTTCTCTATTATTCCTGTTTCCACTCCCCAGGAACCAGCTGCTTTAATTATGTATTTTATCTGGTATTTTCATCTAATCTTCCAGGTCTTCTTTGTATGGTCCGAACACGCTTCTCTGAAGGAGCGTCACCACTGGCTTGCGGATCTCCACCGCCTGATTCGCTCCCAGACAGCATTCCATCTGTGTCTGTAACATCGCAGTCAACAGTTTTCTGAATTCCTTGTCTTTTCTGCCGGAAACCTCTCTCAAGAAATTAATCATCTGAGTGTAATCATAAGGTCCTGCCGCTTCCAGTTCGGATCCCTGCACTCCTGCCGGTTGATCCACCTTCTTAAATGCAAGATAAACCAGCTTCATATATCTTTCAATATCATTCAGGCTATAATGCACGTATCCCAACATATTTTTTAATCTGTTCCTAAATTGTTCATATAGTTTCTTATCCTGGCTCAGAAGGCTTCCTGTACGCTCATAGAGATCTCTATCTTTGATCTTCCAATTGTCCAGATAGTCCTGGCAGAAGTCTACCAGATTATCCACCCGGCGCATGCCCTCGTCATGGTCTTCTAAGACAAAATTAGGTCTGCCATACTTCTGGATCAGTTCCTCCAATGTCATTCTTTCATACTTCTGGGAATCCATAAAATCAAGCTGATCCGTAAGCAGGAAATGTGGACAATCGGAAGTGGTCTCGCCATCCATCAGAAACGACAATGCGACCGCACCGGACATCAAAGCAAGTTTGAACAATGCAGCAAATACAACCGGCTTCTTCTCTTCCTCAACAATCAACTGGATCTTGCGATCCTTCTTTCCCACTTCATATAATACAAAGGATAATCTGATCAGTTCCTCATAATTCATTGCATTATTAAGGAAATTTTTCATTGCGTCGCCTTCCAGTTCTTCGGCGACTTCCACCTCCGGCGGAGTCCATTTTCCCTGACACACCAGGTCTACATTTTCTGCAAAGAACAGTTCTTCTGTGCGTCCCTCTGCAATATATTTTTCTGTGATAATCTCCAGTTCTCTCCAAGATACGATCAGTCCGTGAACGATATGATGAACCTTGAGTGTCTTCGGTTCCTCGATGCGTTTCGCCATCTCTACGGTGTATTTTCCATTGGTGAGAGAATTGATTGCAATCGCAGAACCGTTATCCTTGCTGATCAGCTCAAGGCAGAATTCCTCAAGTTCGTCCTTTAACTCGTCATTCAACTCCTGTGACATTCCAATAACGCGAAATTTTCCGGTCAAATAGTCTCTCTTTCCAACATAACTGATATATGACATTTCTCTGTACCTCCTATATCTTGTTTTCCATGCCCAACCGCGGTATATGTCCCCTTACGGTATTATCCTATCAGATTTTATTCTTCTTTGATTCCCGCTTTCGGATAGACCTCTTCTGACCACTTGCGTTCTTCGCCCAGCTCTTTCATCTCTTCATCATCCAGCAGCAGGTACTTGTATTTTTTATCTTCTGGAAGTCCCAGAGCTGCTGCTACATCGACGTGGTAATACTCACCGTCTACCTTTACGAGATTCCATGCCCAGCTTTCTACATAATCACAATCGTCTATTTTCGCTTTTCCAGTGACTAGAACTGACGGAATATGTAAACTAGAACAGATATAGTTGACTGCAAGGGCAATTCCAAGACAAGCTGCTCTGCCCTTTCCTTCCTGGAGAAGCACACCAGTCACATCGTAGATAGAGCGGGCGCACTCTGGTTTCTCCAATTCCTCCTCTGCATTCTCTACATTTTCAAGAAGGTATTCATATAAATTGTGAATCTCATCCAGTGCATCTTCTGTTACCTCATTTTCTTTTGTTTCTTTGATTTTTCTGATCTCTGCAAGCACTTCCTTCTTCTTCGCTTTCAGCTTCTCAAGCAGCTCTTTGGTTTCCTCTGCTGAAGCTGTCGTGTAAGACAGCTTCAGCACTCCATTCTCTTCGTTGTAATCAGACTTCTCCGGGAACCAGTAGAAGATCTCCGGGTTGTCAAATTTGATTGCTTTCATTACTCTGCGCAGCTGATGCGGCTCACAGTCAATCTGTACTTCGTTCTCATATCTTGAGACTGTACCTGCAATCTTCTTGTAAATGTATTCTTCGTCAATGTCATCTAGCTGCTCATAATAGAACCCTAATTTTGTCTGTACCATTGCATCCATTGCTGTTCCCTCCTGCTATTATAAATTTGTAGACCTAAACTACCTTGGCATAGACATCATCAACTACCTGTTTTGCCGTTTCCAGTTCCTCCTCCGTCAATAAAGTTTTTGTCTTGAATTCCGCTGTAATCTCTGTGTTTCCTGACTCTTCTCTTCCGGTAAAGTGTAGAACACCATCAATTCCTGCTTCGACCCTGACAAAAAGAGGAGTTCCTTTCGGAAGGTTTCCTTTAATTTTCAGAGTACACATGCCAATTTTTTCTGCCTCAGATAATTCCACGTATCTTTCATTTCCTGTACTCTCGTAAATAGGAAAGTCACACTCTGACATACCATCTTTACTTGTAACAAAGCTATGGGTCTCTCTTACTGTCGGAACTGCTTCATTGCGGAAGATTACATTGCACACCATGATTTTGTCCGCGTGGACAAATGCCCCAATGCCATAACTTCTACTACATACCATGTTCAATTTGACTGGAATCAAATCCATCTGGGTTGAATCTTGATCGGATCCGTTCTCTCCTGAACCATTTTCTCCTTTATCTGTCTGTCCGTCTTCTGTCTGGTCATCCCCTGTATTCCCAGCACCTTTATCCGCATCCATATCGGTCTTCTCAAATACTGCCTGCTCTGCACCATTTGCATACATCTGTGCCAGAATTGCTGCTCCTTCTGCCACCGCAAGCTCTCTGTTCTCACCACCTACCGGAATGCCCGCAAACGTCTCTTTGATCATTGCCTCGATCTTAGGGACATGTGTGCTTCCACCGCATAAGATCACGCGATCAGGAATCTTGTAAGCTTTCATCTCATCAAGGAATTTCTGTACACGCTCTAACTCTTCTGACACAGCCTTCTCAAATTCCTTTCTTGTAATATGGATTTTCTGTCTCTGGCCGCCAACCATGACCTTGAATTCGACTTCCATCTTCTCACTTAGCTTGCGCTTTGCAATTTCAGACTTCGTTTCAAGTTCTACTTTCTCTTCCGCATTCAGGCTGACTCCTGCAAAGTCTTTTTTAAGAATGTGTTCAAACAAAGCCCGGTCAAAATCAACACCACCAAGATGGCTGTCACCAACGATGCAGATACAGTTCAGAATAATCTTTCCATGATCATCCTTTTTCACCTCCACAGTGCAGCCGTCACTTGTTCCGCCTCCGATGTCCACAATTGAGATACATTTCCCAACGTAATCTGTGAGATTACCGTTTGCCACAAGTGCTGCAAGAGGCTCTTCAGCCAGTCCAAGGACATCAATTCCTGCGATCTTCGCTGCCTCAAGTGTTGCTGCACGCTGTGTACTGTTGAATGCTGCCGGGATAGTGATCACAGCCTTCTCCACCGGTTCGTCAAATTCACGCTCACGCTCTACATCGGAGCAAAGGCTTTTTAAGATCATGGCGCTGATTTCCTGTGGGCTGTAGCTGCTGCCGCGGACTGTGATAGCAGTCTTTTCCTTTCCCATAAGCCTTTTGACCTCTTTTATCGTCTCATTCGGGTATAAAAACTCACATTCATATGCAATGTTGCCTACCAGGGTCTCTTTTTCGCTCGGAAAGGAGACGACTGAATGTGTTGCTCTCGTTCCATCCTTATTCAAGATTGCTTCTGCCTTCCCCCCTGTCATTACTCCTACTGAACTAAAGTATGTTCCCAAATCAATTCCTACTGTTGCCATTTTTCATTTCCTCCTTGTTTCTGATCCTTTGTTTTCTTGTTTTTCATCTGATATAATTTGTGACTGTCTTACATGCTGCTTTCCTTGCAGTGCGTTCTATATTTCTGCCAAGGCACTCATCAAATGGTGCCTCCAGCATCTTCATCATAAGCCTTTTTTCTTCTGTTTTCGTCACCGCCTTTTTCTGCAGAAATGCAATCATTTTCGCATAGTCATACGGTGCCTGGGTAAGTTCTGCTGACATGCATTCCTCAGCACTGATATCTTTCTTGAATGCCAGGTAAACCAGCTCCATATACCTCTTCTGATATTTCTTCTTTCCGCATATTCCGGTCAGCATGACTCTTAATTCCATCTGGAACTGTAAGAACAAGTCTCTGTCTTTCCGCTTCAACTGTCCCACTTTCTGATAGAGCTCGTATTCTAATAATTCGTCATTCAGGTAGTCCTCGCACAGATCAAGAAATTCTTTCTGCCATTTTTCTCTTTCCGGCGCGTTCTGCCATCTTTGACCTCTTCTCTGCCTGAAGCAGGATAAGAACTGCCCGAAATTCATTACCTCGTAGGAGTTCTGCTCCATATGCTCAAGTTCATTCTCCCCCGCCAGCAGAATATTGGGTTCACATACGGTTGTCTCGCCTCCTGAGAGAAAGGATAACGACAGTCTCGCCGCAACCGACATCTGAATTAATACTGCCAGAAGAACTTCCTCCTGTATTTCTTCCAGACAAAGCTGAATCTTATAATCTCTTCTGTATGCCATTCTCAATGCGTGGAACAGACTCTGTAACTGACGGAAATCCATTTTGTTCTTAAATTCCTCCAGGGCATGGCCTTTCGGCTGTTCTTCTATCTGGTGCATCAATTCAACGACATTCCATTCCTTCTCTTTCATCTGCTCTGGAAAAAAGAATTCCTTCGCCTTACCTTCCGCAAGGACGTTCTCGCAAAATTCCTCCAATTCTGTTTCACTCAAAATCATGCCATGCACGACGTCATGTTTTCTCAGCTCTCTCTTCGTTCCCTGCACTTTCTGTGCCGAGGAGACTGCATACTGTCCATCTTTCAGCGGATAAATGAAAATGCAGAGCTGTTCTGCGTCCTTGCTGATCAATTCCAGACAGTTCTCTTCCAGTTCTTCTCTCGCACGTTCTCCCAGTACTGCCGGAGCACGGGTAAGCACAAGCCCACCTCTTGAACGGTCTCTGTCTGCGATATAACTCTTTGAGCTCCAGTCTCTCTTGCTTATTTCTGAATTCATCAGCTTACCTCCTCCCATTTGAATTTCTCCTTCTTATTCGTCTCCTCGTCTTCCTCCAATGCCTCTTCCATACCATCCCATTTTTTTGAAGTATCTGAACAGATACAAAACAGCTTCCGCTTTTCTCTTCATTTCAGTACTACTGGCGACTTCTGGATGAAACCAGAGTTGAACCCTGTCCCTGATATGTGGAACGAATTCCGCTGCCGTCAGCGCACCAGCGGCGCAGGTTCCCATATAAAATATCTTCGCCAGCGTATTGGTATTTTTACAGTGGACATGGAAAAGCACACAAGTTGTAGCACCTATAAGAAATAACAGACCAAATTCTGTATTCAGTACAGACGCCAGATAAAGAACGAACGTGTAACCTAAAAGGATAAATAAGTTCCAGGAGAGATTCTTAACGCTTCTTCCCACGTATGCATCTTCCTTCCTCGAAAGTAAGAAAGAAGCAATGAATGGAAAGCAGAGCAACACCCATGAAAAGACCATGATATTTCCAAAATACAGGTAACTGCCTCCCGTCTTTGTACCTGTTAGTCTCGCACCAAATGCTACTACCAGAACACTCACTCCTGCTGCCACATTCCACAATGTCGTTTTATAGATGCGTGTGAAGCGGACTACACAGTACACAAGAATAAATCCTCCAACAATAAAAACCGTCTGTCCTGCGTACGTATCTTTCAAATCACTGATTCGCAAAACCAGCGCCTCTTCGCTGGTGCAACGGTAAGCCACTGCAAGTCCAATGTTTCTGAATGCTGCCATAATCACCACACCTGAGCGCATCTGCTTCTTATCCAGAAGCCCTATACTCCACACAAAGATCCCAAGCAGAAGAAGAGCACCTCCATAACGGATCACTGGTGCTGCACTGTCATATTGAATGGAACATAAACTCCAGCTCCACATCGTTAAGTTCAATTTTCATTCCATTTCTCACCTCAATCCTTCCTTCTATATCCTCATCCGCTTCCCAGCATTCGCCGCCGACATAGACTCTTCCTTTCAATACATTGACCAGAATCTTTTGTCTCTGAACATTCAAAAAGAGCTTTACTCTTTCACCTGTATCATCGATATAGCACTCATCTTTTAATCGGTTTCCAACGATCAGAATGCCTTCTGTCAAACGGATTTTTTCAGTACTTTTTCTTGCGAATAAGGAGCGCAGACGCCATTTCGCCGGTCCGATTCTTCTCGCACTCATAGTCCACCTGGTCATTGACTCGTCTTCTACATCAAGCGGTTTGCGTCTACTCTCACCAGAGAACCAGAGTGCCACCGTAAGCGCGAAAAGTGAGATGATTGTGATTAACTCAAAAACTGTTGTCATTGTCATCCTGACTCACATCCTTTCTTCCTGATTATTTTCAATCTCAACCGTCTTCTCCCAGATTAAACACTGCACACCGGGCACGCCGCCGGGTACTCTGACTTTGACCAGAAATGCTTGCGGCTCTGCATCGAACCGTCATCATGATAGAGGAAATACTTCGTATGAGTATTCCCCAAATCCCAGGTCAGATCGATGTGAAAAATATCACCGGTTACAGACTCCAACTGATTCCATGCATGCAGGCTTTCTCCGTCAAAAGCGTTGTTACCTGCATTTCCGACGATATAGGAAACAGGAACCTGGACTTTTCCTGACAGATATACGAGAATTAAGGAGTATCCCTTGCAGACTCCGCTCTTTAGTAACGCAGCAATGTTATAAGAATACGGCGGATAATTTCCCTCACTGTCCTTCACTGTCTGGTAGTGGTAATGTTTACAGATATAGTTATAAATGTTTTCGAACACCTCCTTATCTGAGAGTCCTTCTCTCACACATTCTTTCAGGATCTTATCTGCAACACCCTCCACTTCTTTCAGCAGTTCACGTCCTTTGTCTTTATAATGAAGCGTTACATAAAGCTTATCCGTGTAATAGGAAGATGAATAATCAAACAGTAACTCTGTCTGTGGGAAATCCTTTTCCAACACGTTGATTGACTCATAGGGAAGTGTTTTCACATCATCCATCTGGAATTTTTCTTTTCCTGTAAGGAGTACATCTAATAAATTGTAATAGACTTCTCTCTGTGTCTGATTGAGATTTCTGATTGTTCCCATCTTCTCTGATGCATAGCACACCTCACCCTTGATTTCATAGTTGCCGTAATCAATCAGCAGTTTTTTGCAGATAAGCGTTCCTCCTAAAACCGCAGCTTCTTTTGGTTTGTAATGGAGAAGTATGAAAGCATTGTAGCACTTGTTGGGTGCAAAAAGGCATAAAACCCCTTTC
>OBLI01001589.1_pt1 | contig 21633 bp, 38 predicted proteins | sample 1519701 | NCBI WGS metagenome assembly OBLI01 (sample SAMEA3663005, study PRJEB22513) | pig gut metagenome | biome: pig gut; feature: pig-associated habitat; material: faeces | place: France | collected 2012
GGTGCAACAAATGCTATGCCATCAAAACTTGAAAGGAAAAGGCGAAAAACATTGCCCGACGGAGCAATGCACTTAACACTATAATAATAGCGTATTTTTCCAGTTTGCTCGTTTGTTTTGCCCGTGGTGTGGCACTGAAGGCAATCCTCTACTTTTTCGTCTAACACAATAGTGTTGACGCCATTCTCTAAATAGCAAATTCTAAAGATTTCGCCCGCTTTTTCGGGGGCACTCTCTACAATGTTGTCGAGTTCGTCGAGGTTCACATTTTGATTTTGTACGGTAACTTTTGCCATAATAAAAAAATTTAAATGTTAATAATGAAATTAGTTTTTAGGCATAAACGTGAATGTTGCGAGGTGCGGACTGCAGGTCATAGCATACGTGTTTATGCCTACGGCATACTGATTTTATTAATATGACTATTTTCCCGAAGAAAACGCCCGGGGGCGTTTTTGAAGGGTCTACTCCTGTCTCCCCTACTCATATTTCCTCTTGTATTTATGAGGTACTACTTCCACGTTTATGATACACTTCTATATCTACTCCTATGTCCTACCCGTGTTTATAATATACTCTAGTATTTACTCTTATATACATAATATACTCTTGTATTTCTCTACTATAAAAATCCCTCAAATTTTTTAATTTCCCAATTAATAGTAGGGGGGGCAACTTCCAAAATTTTTGAATTTTCGTTTAAGTATAGATAATAAGTATAGTTATTTAAGTATAGATAGTTGCAATCCTGTGCGAGTATTCTGAAATCTGGTGCGACCCCATTCTGAAATCCTGTGCGAATCATTCGCACCAGTTTTCATAATAAAAAATTTTCAGAAAAACATTTGGATATTTCAGAAAAATTTTCTAAATTAGCAATATGAAAAAACATTCACAAGTACCTAACGATATGGCAAAAGACGGAGTTTCTCCAAGAGAGCAATTAGTTTATGCAGTCCTTCATTCATACGATAACCCAGAACATAAAGTATTTCCGTCTTTAGATAAACTAGCAGAAAGATCCCAACTTAGTGTGCCAACTGTAAGAGCAAGTCTAAAGATATTAGAAGATGCAGGTTATATAAAAATAGAAAAGATAGGAAGAAAGAACTATTATACATTCAGTAAATACATAAACTTTGAACCTTTTAGTGATGAGTTCCTCGATAATAAAGATATTACGCCAACTACAAAAGCATATTTAGTAGCAGCACAGCAATTTATGTATAAAGATGTAGAAGGGTTAGGAAAACTATCCTACTCAAATCTTGCAATGTCTAAACACATTAATATGCCAGAATCTTCAATTAGAAAATGTAATAAAGAATTAGAAAAGAAAAACTATCTCACTGTTATTAAAAATGCATCATTAGGAGATACAAAGATATTCAACTTAAATGATTTAGGACAGGCTATAATATGGGCATTACAGAATCATGAAGAAAGAATAACACAGAATACAGAAAAGGTAGCAGATTTAGAAAAACGAATGGAAGTATTAGAAAAACAACTTAAATCAAAAGATGAACTATTAGCTAAGTTACTTAAAAATAAACAACAGCAAGATGAACTAACTTTATGAATTTCATATTTGGAAATTACCTTATATATACTATAAATTAGCAATTATGATAACTACAGAAATAGAACAAAAGTATAAGAAATTGTAGGCTCAACTTAAATATGAAGAGGCACAAGAACTAATGCAATTTCTAGATGATAAAGAATTAGAAGATTTATATATAAAGCATAATAATGTTTTCACTAAGTTACAAGTAAAGAAGGAAGATGCCTATAAAGTTGAATCTTATATAGACCAGGCTATCTCAATATTTAAAGAACATCTTAATAAGAGAGGTATTTCCAAGGAGGAATATAATGTAATGAATAGTGACGAACTCGTTACTTATATTACCAAATTAATTTCCAAAGATGACTTATATGACATAATTAAGCAGTTAGAGGCTTTATAAAACAGAAAAGGGAGACTATCACTAGCCTCCCTTTCTTTATATATAAACTTACTTAACACTATGATCTTTAACACTAAGTTGATTTAACTTATCTTCGATTTCTATATACCATTGTTCATTACACATCTGCCTTCTTTCGGCAACATCAACACATATTTCAATTAGCCTTACAGCTAAACTACACAACCATCGTACCATAAGAAATCATATCTTTTATCAAAATATTTACTTATTCCATCAAAACTTATAGAATGATAACTAGTTCCATCGGGTTTATATATACTAACTTTCCAACCTCCTGTACTCTCGTTATCTTCCTCCTCTCTTAACCAATCATCTAATATCTTTTCTGCATCTTTGGTACTACCAGTAAACTCTGTTTGAAATAGAATTTTATCTGGCTTTACCTTTTTTAGTTTCTTGGTAAGATTAGTTGTTTTAAGAACCTTACCATTTAATTCATATACTGCTATAATCATATTTCTTGTAGCCCCAGACAGATTATTTCCATATAAATTTATATGCTGTCTTACTTTTACCTCTCATGCATAGACTTATTTTTTGCTTAATTCCCCCATTATAAGTTTTAGCATAGCCATTATCTGCTAACCAGTGGGCTGCCAATGTTATACTGTCCCATTCTTTTATAAAAGTTCCATCTAGAGAGTATTGTTTAACTTTTTTAGGCTCTGAACAACACCCACACCTAATATGCCTTATGGGAATGTTATTAATAGTTAATACCTTTTTTACTGTATCTGTAGAACACTGCATTTTAGCAGCACAATCTTTTATTGTCCCTCCTTGTTTATAAGTTTCAATAATTTTATCATAATCAAATAATATGGTACCATCTCCACCCTTAGTGGCATTATAACCATTATGAAAGGTTTCTAATTTATCTATATACATTATTTCGTAGGAGTTAAGTTCTTCATTTGGACATTCTAATAATTCTTCTACTACGAAATTTTCTACACCATATTTATTCATAGCGTCGTATAGAGGACGTTTTTCACACCTTTCTCTTTTACAATCTCTGCAATGTTCCTAAAATCTTTTAGTAACAGAATATGTAGTTTTTCCTACATACTTCTTTTCATTAATTAAATTTGTAATACAGTAAATATAACCCATGTTCAATTCTTATTTAAAATTTAAACTTTGTTATTTTAGTAGAATTAGCGTTACCCGAACAGCACCACGTGGAGGTTTCTACTTTGCTATTCTCGCCCCAGACAGACTCGAACTGTCACTAACGGTTTTCATTTTACACCCTTTTAGGGATTAGACTATCGCATCCAGTCCTAAGACCAGTCTCTCTGTTTAGTCGTTCACGCTGCACGTTAACACTGCTTGCGCCTTGTCACTAAATCGCTTCCAAGTCAATTAAGAGAGATTCTACTTAAAGATTATGTATTATCCTTTAAGCATCCAATAATTTAAAATAACTATTATTCCAAAATTTATCAACATTTCTAAGTAGTGTATTTCTACAAGTTTTTAATAGCTTAGTTTTAACTAAATTATTATTCATTAAATACTCGCAACATTCAGAAATACTACCAAATCTTTGTATCTCATTCATATCTTTATCATATTGAATTACATACTTCTGATTTGATTTTCCTAATCCTGCATTAGAAATAATTTCTTTAACAACCTTAGCTTTTATATTTAAAGTTTCTGCAACACACTTTTGATTCTTTAACTTTATATAATTACTAATAACTAAATTACGAAGGTCTTCACTTATTTCATAAGTAGCTTCAGTTATTTTTTGATTACGAGAACCATAGGTAGTAGTTTGACTATGACAATTAGGACATAAAAACCTAAGATTTTCTAGTCTGTTATCATTATTTTCGCCATTAATGTGGTCTAATTCTAATGATAATGTTTTTCCTTGCCATTCAACTATTCCGCATATTGCACACTTATAAGGAATTAGATTTTCCCGTATAATTGTCTTACGCAAAACAGTTCTGTTATGTTTAGAACCTTTACAAAAAAGTTTATCTTTATCTACTTTATTTTTTTCATTATAAGTAGATATTGCAGACTTTCCTCGAAAATCTAGTCCAGATAACTTTAAATCTGTCATACGTTGTTTAACTTGCGAATATCCCCAAGAATTTCCTTTAGTAGTATATCCAAGTTTAAATAAAACTTCTGAAGTATTAAGACTTGACTTAACTAAGTCTATGAACTCCTTGTCTGTAAGTTTATAAATTTTGTTTTCCATAATAATTATTTTTAACATTTTTTAAGAGACCGCTTTGCTAACCACTACAACATGGGGCAATATAAAAGCCTCCGAAGAAGCCTTTATTTTAATTTAGTATCATTCTTACTAATACAAAGTTAGTAATAGTAAGATAGTAATCAAAATACTTATCTGTTAATATTATTTAAATCTCTCTTTCAATCCTTTATTATAATGCTTTACACCTTCAGTATTCCACCAGTTCTATATCTAGGGGTCATCCCAAACTTCATTACCTATATTAGTAACCATCTTTATATAATTACCCTAGCCAGGATTATATTTATTAGGGTTATCAGCATATCTAGCAAATGCATCTGCTAACATATTATCATGATACTACTTAGTTTGTGGTTTTATAAGTCCATGCTCATAAGCGTATTTAACATTCTTTTCAGCATCCATATAGGACTAAATGCTTTTCTTATTATTATATAACTTCCTATCAATAGCTGCTTCATAATCATATGCAGGATTATTATAATAAGCATGATTATTTACCATCTAGTATGGGTCAATCTTGGCAGAAGGAAAAGGCTTGCCAAGAGCTTTAGAATAGCCTGTGAATGTAGATTCTTTACCAACCAATCCAAGATTAGTTTTAATATCAGTATTACTTCTACCTGTATTCACGGCTATACTGTCTAACATATTAACTGGAACATCTGCTAAATTCATCCTTCCTTTAGTTTTAAGAGTAATAATTTTCTTAGACGGAGAAAAAGTCTATTTTGACTTAAGTAATACTTTTTTTCCATATTCTTCGTAAGCCTAATCTCTTAATTTATCTAAATAAGGGGTATAAAGTACAGTAGTACCATCACTATTTAATTTCCTATATGCCCTACTCTTTGCATCATAGTATTTATATCTATTTAATACATAATCAGTAAATCGTTTACCATTTCTATACCACTTACCATCTTTATAAGTTAATTTTACTTTTGGCATAAGTTTATATATTAATAATTAATTTATCTTATTTTTTAAATTTATATCTAGACTCCTTTAAGTATTTTAGTGCTTCCTATTCATTTTCAAACTCATATAATTTATAAGCAAGATCTTCTTTTGAAGCCTTCTTCTCCAAGGACATCTACAGGTTTAATTAATGGAGCCTCAGCATATTCAATCCTACCGTCTGATGTAACGTAACGTATTTTATTACCCATTTATCCACTTATCCCAAGTCTAGACAGCAAGAGTATCAGGTCCTATATGAAAGTGTTTCCCTGTAGCACCTGTTCTCTGCATCATATATTTAGTAGTTTCATCTATTATTCCTAATCCATTATCTGCAAAATACTCTCGTATGTCTGGATTATTTATTAAATCCTATCTTAGTTTATTGAAATCTCCATCAAGTGGAACAATATCTACTGCCATAGAATTTCCATATTCATCTTTACGAGAGTGCCAACTTGCTGAGCCATTAGAAGTTCTTGCTCCGGGTCTATAATCTGAAGTAACTCTAGCCTTTATCCCTGAACTTAAAAGTACCTCCTATATACTTTCGGGAGTATTTACTTGCTTAACTATATTATCTACCTATGCTTTATAAGTACTTAATGGAGCAGTAAAATAGCCATTCTTTTTAAGATTGGCAATAAAGTGTTTCTAATCTACACTAAAGGCATTAAAGGTATCTCTGAGTTTCTTTACATAATCATTGGCAAACTCATTAATTGATGAATATGCTTTAAATGATGATTTCTACTTTTTATATGTACCATTCCCAAACTCTTTAGTGTCTAATAAAGCACCGCTACCTTTTATTCCTCCAAAGTTATTATATAACTTAGACAACTTAGATTTACCCCATCCAGATTCCAAAGCAGTCTATGCTACTAATAAATCTGTATAGGATTCATCTATACCATTATTTACAAGTGCTTGTTTAATAATAGGTCGCATTGTTTTTATATAATCTTTCTTATTAGAGAACTCTACTCTACTCAATAACAATTCAGTAGGTTCTTCAAAATCTTCCTAATCTGGAATATCTAACATTACAAAATCAGATTCTTTGGGCATTTCAATTTCAGAAGTAAGGTCAACATAATTAACTGGAGCTTCTATATCTCTTATCTCAGTTGGTGTGTATGTAGGAGTATATCCAACTGCATTTATCTAAGAATCTGGAAAATCAAAATAGTTCATTCACATTAGTATTAATAATATCACTTCCACTTTCTACTATTCTGAGCAAATATTGCTCTTTTTCGTATTGCAGGATTACTACTATTTTTCCTCGCTAAATACATTCATCTGTAACTTTTCCTCCACAGTATTCTGAAAATAAACCCTAATGAGATTTTTTAATTTTAATACCAATTTTACCTACGGTTACTGTAGGTATATTACCTATTTTTATGATCATAATAATTTATTATACATTTACAATAATTAAGAAGTTCATTATCTGATAAATTAGATCTCATCATATTAACATGATTACATACCAATCGAATATTATCTATACTGTAATCTTTGCCAGGATCTATTCTATCTACAGAAGCATTATTAGGAAATTTACCAGAGCCTTTTATGGTAGTCATTTCTATACCTGACAAAGCACATGCATGATTTTGCTATTCATATATATTAATTAAATCATCTTTAGTTATAGTACAATTAAATTTACCTCCACTTCGAAAGGCACGACCTCTACATCCTGTTGCTAGATCTCTAAAAAATATTTCAATGTCATTAGTAACATGTGATTTTCTAAATTCTTTATGTCTTTCTGATTCGCATTGTTTACAATTATTGGAGTAATAATTTCTATTTTTTGTACTACTTGCATTTTCGTAAAATTCTGAAGTTGGTTTATAGGTTTTACACCTTTGACAGTACAATTCCCCTTTTTCATTAAAAGGTTTTACCCGAACTCTCGTTTTTTCTTTTTCTTTGTCACATTCGATACAAGAAGAATTAAAACCACACTTAACTTTATCTCTTTTATAAAAATAATCTGAGGTCATAGGCTTATATTCTAAACATTTAGTGCATAACTTATAAGTAACTCCATCTATTTCCTTAAACATTTCCATTCCTAATTTGGTATTAACCTTTTTCATATCATGTAATATTTGTATTATTATTATTTATTAAACTTACCCCGATTCTTCTTCTTTATATATATCTTATTTCCCCTTTTAAGTTTCGGAAGTAGCTGTGGATGTAAATAGTTACTATTATAAGCAATATTTATCAGTTCTTGTAATTTATTATATATATCTTCCATATTATTTATATTTTAATATATCTTTTATATATAGACGATAACAACTTTTTTTATTTACAATATTAGTATTAAATTTGTACGCAATCAAGTAACTAAAAGGGTAATATAAAATAATAAGTAAAAACATAGTATAATTTATATATTTCTAACTTTATTTATACTACATATAAAGATTGTAATAAAAATGATAATAGAAAAATTTGAAGTAGTTTATAATAAGATTAATAAATTAGGACCGAATACTAAATCTATTATAATAATAATACTTACAGTTATTTGCTTAATATTTTCTACTAAAAGTATTACATTATAGGCTTTATAGGAATATCATACCTAGTAGGTAGAAAATAAAATGTTAGCAGAAGAATATACTCGAGTTATAACTCCTTATATAAACGATTACTGTTAGAAAATACTGGATTTAGATGAAGATGCCACTAATGTAATATTATTAAATTACCATAATACACTCACTAGTTCAAATGGCTTATCTTATAAGTATCTTACTTCAATATCCGAAAGAAGAAGAGGATTTGAAACTAAGAGTTGTATTAAAATATGGAAAGAATTAGATTATATAAATTACGGCGAGGAATTAGAACGTATTAATAGGAACAATTATTTAATAATTGATAATATTGATTAGTGCCAAAAGATTATACCTAATTTATATGAATTACTGTCTTTATGTGGGGCTAAATCAGCCGCCTTCTACCCAGTTAAAGGCATTGATAGTTGGGTAGGAATGATTATTGTTTTATATCCTGAGAATAAAGTTTATCCTAATGCATATTATCGTAATGTTATTATGCCTGTTATATAGCCAATGGCGATACTTTTGGATTATAACGAAATGTAGGATAAATTTAGATATTTATATAAAACTAAAGATTTAAGTTTAAAAAATCTTCTATAGGAATGAAAATTGATAAAAGTAATGGTAATGTAAAGTATAATGACGAAGAGCATTTATACTGGGATGACAATGGTAAGTTTATTTCTGTAACTACTTTAATTGGCAAGTTTTGTCAGCCGTTTGATTCAGACTACTGGTCAAGTTACAAAGCAATTGAAAGAATCTTAGATAAAGAAACTTTTAAAGTAGCTAAAAAGGATTTACAGAATAATGTAAATGTTAATAAGATTATAGAGGCTTTTGATATAGATATAGATAAATTTAATTCTGCTAAACAGGATATACTAGATGAATGGCAAAGGAAGAACATTGAAGCATGTGAGCGAGGAACTAAAATACATGCTGATTTGGAACATTCCTTTACTAAGAAGAAAGAAACAGATATGAAGAAATATGGTTTAGGAGGTAAATTCTTAGTCAATACTAATGACACTTTAAACAAAAGTAATTTAGAGTTATTAGATATTGATAAAGGAGTATTTCCTGAATACCTTATATATAGAGTATCAGATGATGGAAAGTTTAGACTAGCAGGACAGATTGACCTCTTAATAAAAGATGGAAATGACGTATATATTCGAGATTATAAGACGAACGGCAAGATTGATGAAAAGTCTTACTATAATCCACGAACTAAGAAATATCAGATGATGCAATATCCCTTAAATAATCTAATGGATTGTACTAAAGTTCACTATGCTTTACAACTATCAACTTATGCTTGGATGTTGCAACAAGTTAATCCTGCATTTAATATTAAACAACTTATGTTGATACATTATGACCACGATGGTAATGTTACAGAGATTCCTGTTGACTATTTAAAGGATGATGTAATTAGAATGTGTAAATGGCATAAGAAACAAGTATTAGATGAAGAGAGGAAGAATAGAAGAAAACCTATTGAATTTTAAATTATGGGAGTTTCATCAATATTAACTGGACATATAAATGAAGTGTTAGGACTAAATAAAGATTTATCAAAACAAAGATTATAGATATGCTCACAGTGTCCATTATGTGAAAAGACTATTGCAGGACCAATATGTAATAGGAAATTATGGTACAATGTGAAAACTAATGAAGTAAGCAATAAACAGAAAGTAGGATTTAAGAATGGTTGCGGATGTAGATTAAAAGCCAAAACATCTGTAACTAATGCTGAATGTCCTGTAGGTAAATGGTAATATGAAAGGAAACGGAAATTTTGATTTGGCATTTGGAGGTAAGGCTACCTCAATGATTGTGGATAAACTTGGTGAAGATGCTTCGCGTAAAGAGGCAGCTAAAATGCATAATCAAGCAGTAGATAATTATAAGCGAGTATTAGATAATAAAGTACAGAAAGGATTACAAGAAGCAGAAGAAGCAACTAAAAGAATGGACACTCTTGAGATTGTGCCTATTAATAGATACGTATTAGTAAAGCCATTTGCTTCTAATCCTTTTGATAAACTAGAAACCACTGAAACAGGTCTTATCATTCCTAAAATGTCAGATGGTAGAAACTTTAAAAATCCAGATAGTGGAGAAGAAGATACTGAAGTTAATCTTTCAGTACAGGCAACTGTTATTGAAGTTGCTCCTGATTGTAAGTTTGTAAAAGAAGGAGATATTATCTATTATAGACGAGTATCGGCAGTTCCTATTCCATTCTTCCGTCAGGGTTTTGAAGTTGTTAGTGAGAATAGTATTCAAGTTGTTATTAATGAAGGTTTAAAGAAAAGATTTAATGGAGAACGATGATAAGATTTATTTTCTTCCCGGTGATGTTGTAACTCTTAAATAGGATTTGCCTAATAAGCCAGTAATGGTAGTGGTTAAGAAGGAAACCCTTACAATAAAGCCAAAGGAGGGAGTAAAAGAAGAATATTTGAAAGGTATTAGATGCAGATGGTTTAGTACAGATAATAAATTACAAGAAGCAGTTTGGAACACTAAGGACTTAACTAAAGTTATTTAACTATGGATGATTAGAAAGAATTTATTCAGGTATTGGCTGCTGTTATGGGTGTAAAGTCTTAGGAACAACTTGAAAGTGGTATTAAGGCACTTGGAGAGGATGGTCTAAAGACTATGTATGAAACTTATAAGCAAGTTAAGAATCTTGGAGAAGAGGGTCTAAAACAATTAAAAACTACTTATTCTAAAATCATGACAAATAAAGAAACTAACAACGAAATAGAAGCTCAAAAAGCTATTAGTGCAAAGTTAGGTGCTAAACTAAATTACATTAAGCAACTCCGCGGTGAATGTCCAGAAGGCTATGAGGTAGAAAAATACCTTGCTGGTGGATGTGTTGCTTGCCGTAAGAAGATGAAGGAAGGTGCTTCTGTAGTAGAACGATTCAAGAGTGAAAAGTGCGGTGGTAAGATGAAGAAGAAAGTTACTAAGGCACAGAAGGGTGGAGTAACTGAAAAGTCTTACTTGGACAACAAGAGAGGCGAAAAAGTAACAGTTCGTACTTATAAAGGTAGAACCTTTGAAAAGCGAGAAGACCTTGACGGTGCAGGAACATCTTACAAAGGATATAATGGCAAGAGAAGTGTAGTACCTGCCGGCGAGAAGCCTGATTCACTTGAAAGAGCATGGAATAAAAATGCAGAAGCAAAAGGTAAATTAAAGAAGTGTGGTGGCAAAATGAAGAAAGTAAAGAAGAATTATTTTGGTGGCATACTAGATAAGTGGCTTTAATGAAGTTTTTCTTATTTGATAATAGTACAAACAGTGTAGTTGTTAATGAGCCAGAAGTTCTGTTGATTAAAGAATTTGCGGCATTATGGAATAATGATAGAAATAAAACTAAGGGAGACCCTAAAGGAATTAAGAAAACACGAGCATATAGAGAACTTACTTATATATGGCTTATGTTAGATTGGACTAGCCCTTATGTTGATTTTGATGAGCAAGAAAGACATCAAGAGTGCCTTAAAGATGCAGGTTTAACTGATAAGGAATGGAATGACCCTGACTTTAGGGCAGCCTGCCGTAAATATAGAGAATTACAAAATTCATCAAGAGCATTGAAGCTCATTAAGTCCGCACAAGGTGTTGTGGATAAGATTACAGATTATTTTAATAACATTGATATAGAAGAAAGAGATCCTATAACAGGAAAGCCTATATTTAAGACCAAAGATGTTATGGCAGAGTTATCTAATGTTTCTAATGTAGTTGAGCAACTTAAAACATTAGAGTTCTTATATAAGAAAGAGCAAGAACAACAAAGTGGTCTTATGGGCGATGTTGAAGGAGGATTTATGGATTAATTATGATTACATGGGATGTTCCTATAAATTAGGAAATAGAATATTTTGATCCTACTCTATCTTATGAATTAACTAAATACAGACCTGTTGATGAAACTAGAGGATTAGACTTTAATCCAGAATGGTTTTAGCAGGCTAAACGAGTTAAATTAGAAACTGGTAAATATTGTGCATATCCTTTCGGTACTAAAAAATATAAAGACTTTTGGGATGAAGAATTTAGGAGATGCCAAGACGGAATGGAAGCAAATGGTTATCGTATAACTGGAGATAATTATTTCTTCCTTAATTATTATCAACTTTAGACTACTAAAGTAAGTAAGGCAGGAGAGGGACGTGGAATGGTATTCCCGGAGTTCCTCTCTAAATAGTATGAGTACTTTCATTATGTAGAGATGTGCCAAATATTAGGATTAGATGTAAATAGTGTTAAGTCTCGTGCAAGCGGATGGTCGGAGATACATGCATCAATAGGAGCCAATGCTTATACTACTAGAAGAAACACACACTCAGTTTATACTGCCTTTGCTGATAACTAGTTAGGCCCTACTTTAAGAAAAGTATGGTTTTAGTTAGACAACTTAAATGCTAATACCGAGAATGGTATGAGGCATGTAAGATAGAAGTACAATGATGCCTATCATAAGAAAGCCTCTAAAATAAATAAACAACGAGAAGAATTACCTAGTTCTTGGGGTTCTGATATATAGGGAATTGTATGTGATGACCCTCGTAAGTTAAGAGGCGATAGAATTGACCTCCTCTTCTTTGAGGAAGCAGGTTCAAATCCAGTTCTAAAGAAAACTTATATACAAGGTCGAGCACTTGTAGAAGTTATGGGACGTAGAGTAGGTACTAGGTTTAGTTATGGTACAGGTGGTGATGCCAAGTATATGAATGAACTGGCAGATATGTTTAATAATCCAACGGGATTCTCTATATTACCTTATAAACATAATTATACTAAATCTGGAGAGTATATTCTTTCTGGCTTCTTTGTGCCTGCCTTTACTATACTTACTTATGACGGACATAAGAAAGAATCCACAATAGATAGTAGAGGAGTAACTAATATAAAGAAAGCGAAAGAATATTATGAAAGAGGCTTTAATGCTTTACTTGGTAGCCCTAAAGATTACCTAAGAGATAGGGCAGAATTTTGTTTTACTCCTGAAGATGCCTTTGCATTTGAGGGAGATAATTAGTTTAATACTGTATTACTTGCTGAATAGCAAGCTGCAATTAAACTATTAAAGAAAGGACCTAAAGAATTAATAGGTAACCTTGAGTATGTGTTTAGAGATAATAAACATATAGAAGAAATGGTAGAAGGGGTTAAGTTTGTTGAAGATGCCTTTAAAGGTCATGTTCATATTATAGAGGCCCCTGTTACTAATGATTAGAATAAAATACCTGCTAACCTTTATGTGGCAGGAATAGACGGTATAGATATGGGTAACGAAGATACATCAGCGACAACCAAAGATCCATCTTCCTTTGCTGTTGTTATTATGAAACGATCTTTTGGACTTGAGCCTCCTAAGATTGTAGCATATTACAAAGACAGGCCTGATTAGATTAAAACTGCCCATCTTACCTGTCTTAAATTGCTTTAGTATTATAATGCTAGAGCATGTCTAGAGTCTACTAGAATTTCTATACTATAGTTCTTTAGAGAACGAAAATGCGTTGATAAATATCTAATGAGAAGACCAAGGTCTTGTCAGGCAGATATACAAAACGGACGCAGCAGACAAATAGGCGCACCAGCTAGTGAATCTGTTATTAAGCATCAATTAGAATTAATAGCCGATTATATTGATGAGTTCTGTCAAGAAATATGGTTTATAGATATTATAGAGGAATTATTAAAATATTCTTATGCTAATAAAACTAAGTTTGACTTAGTTGCAGCATTGGGAATGTGTCTATTAGCCAATGAGGAATTAATGTTTGTTAAGCCTAAAGTAGAAGTAGACCAATCCAGTATATTACAGCCTTTTGGATTTTGGACTGATGAGAGAGGCATTAAACATAAAGGAGTTATACCAAACAATTAGACTCCTATTCCTAAATTTAATTTATGGCCGACATAGTATTATGACGCAGAAAGACCTAGAACAAGTGATCCTAGAATTAATTCGGACTTTATATTGTAAGGAATATACGGGAAGAATTAAAGTAATAGAAACCTTTGATGGAGATTCCCACTTAGGTTATATAATTAAGTTAGGATTAAATAAAGATGAACGACCATTATCTATAGCCTGTGAATGTTCTGAATAGGACTTTTCTTCTTTTGTAAAGAAAGAACTCTTAGATAGACATTTAGAACTTACAGAATATTTTACAGCTATACAATTATATAGAGCAAATGAATAATACAGAATATATAATAGACAATGTAGATAAAGCTATAAGTGAGTTGGTCTTTAATAAATGGAGATTATAGAAAGCATATAATTATTATAACGGAAAGAGAGATCCTGAATAGTTTAGATATTTAGAGGAGAACTTTGGTATAGGTAATCCTACATCAATGGACTTTACTCCCTTACTTAAAAAGCACATAGACTATCTTGTTGGAGAATATTTGGAATTGCCTTTACTTCCCAAAATTTCCTGCAAAGATTAGGCTACTTTATCCAGCATAAATAGAGATTTACAATTATAGGTTAGCACTTAGATATTTAAGTATCTGCAATCTAAACTTAATAACTATTTTGTATAGGGATTATATAAAGATGGTGTAGATATTTAGATATAGTAGGATATTGATAAATTAGTACAAGATACTCAAGATAATTTTATTAGTCAGTATGAAATTGCAGCACAATACATACTGCAGTATTGTATTCAGTCTAGAAATTTAGATATGACTAGTAATCTTAGGGTACTGCTTACTGATTTACTTATCACAGGAAGTTGCTTTTTTGAGGTTAAGCCTACTCCTAATGGTGAGAATTTCAGAATAGAAATCCTCGACCCATTGAATACTTTCATAGAAAGAAATCCTTCATCGTAGTATGTAAAGGATTCATATAGAGCGGTTCATAGACGATGGATGACTAAATAGTAGATTCTTAATGAATATGGACCTGAACTTTCTAAAGACAGCCTAAGCGAATTAGAAGATATGTATGAACATTATACAGATTCTAATTATATGTATATACGAGCAATGGAAGGAACTGTAGGAAGTAAACCTTATGCAGCAGAAGCAAGTGGATTGGATGCTGGTAGGGGAATAGTCCCAGGTTATCCTGCTGATACTTATGAATCATTTAATCATAAGTTGTTACCTGTATATGAAGTTCAATGGATTGATACTGATAAGAAAACTTTTGCACAAACTCGTTATAGAGGAGTACGAATTGGCCAATCTATTTATATAAATAGGGGAGAGGATAAAGATATAATCAGAACTATTGATGATCCTTCTAAATGTTCACTATCTATTGGAGGAATCTATCTTATAAATAGAGACCATGCACCAATGTCTTTGGTTCTACAATGTAGTTTCTTGCAAGATAAGTATGATGTAGTTCAGTATCTTCGTGATAATGTTCTTGCTAATAGTGGTACTGTAGGTGATTGGTTAGATATTTCTATGTTACCTAATGTATTAGGAAACGATATAACAGAACGCTTACAGAAATGGATTGCCTATAAAAAGTCAGGTATTGGCATTATAGATACCTCACAAGAAGGTAGAGCATTTAATAACAATACCACATTCGCAGGATTCGATGATACTATTAAGGCATAGGTAATTTAGTCATTTGATATTGTCTTACAAAGGATAGAAGAACAAGTATCTTCTATAACCGGAGTATTTAGAGAAAGACTTAACGGTATTCAGTAGAGAGATGCAGTAAGCAATGTTGAGGCAGGAGCTAAAAACTCTTGGACTATTACCAAGCCATTTTATCAGCAGATGGATATGGTTGTTAATGATGCTTTACTTGATTTCCTTAATATGGCAAAGATTGTCTGGAAAGAAGGCAAAACAGGAACTATAGTTTTAGGAAACCTACAAAAAGTATTCACTGCATTGCCTCAATACTTTACTATGACTGATTTTGATGTGCATATCGTACCTAGTACTTAGATACTTAAAGATATGTAGCAATTACAGATGATAGTTGTAGAAATGATAAAAGGCGGTATGTTAGAACCTGATATGGCTACTGAAGCAATGACTGCAAGAAGCATGAGCGAGTTAAAGAGTATTGTTAAGAGGTCATGGCAAGCTAAGAAGAAAGAGATGAATAATATGGAGCAAGTACAACAACAAATGCAGTAGGCTGACCAACAACTTAAGCAACTCACTCAACAGAATCAACAACTTACTCAGAAACTTGAACAACTTAACGAGGCTAGACTTTAGATAGAAAGAGAGCGAGCCAAAGTAGATGCAGACATCAGGTGGTTCTAGGCAAGAACGGATAGAGACTTTAAAACATAGTAGGCTAAGAATGAGGCCGATAAAGTTAAGATAGAACTTGCATAGATATACGATGGCAATCCTTATAACGATTAGGTAAGAATAAAATAATGATAGAACAGTTCAGTAGTTTATTAATTAATAGTTTTGATTTCGGTTATATGTTTTCGGTTAATGTATTAACCTATTTAATTATCAAGACTATAGATTATTTAAATGGAGATAAATCAGTACCAACTTGGCTTAAAAGAACTATTGCAGTTATATCAGGATTAATACTTGCATTAATTATTATATTAATGAGTGGATTCACTTCTTCTCTTTTATATAGTTTTATTTTGAGTTTAGTTAGCTGGGATACAATATTTAAACCAATATTAAAATATATAAAAGGAGCATCATATAAATAAAAGGAGATATTATGAGTGACTCAACAAAACATATACTAATATGTACCTTTACATCAGCAATATCATCTTGTATTATTGCACTACTTATATGGCTATCACTAATTGCAACATCGTGTGAAGAACTAATGGAGCATTTACTTGCACCTGTGTGGTTTAGTGGTATTGCTTTGGCAATGGGTGTAGGCAAGGAATACGGAGATGAATGTGCAGAATATAACGATTGGAGCTGTGACGATGTTGCCATTGATGTAGTAGGAGCTATTATTGGAGCAAGTTTAATTTGTGGAATTATAAAATTAATATTGATATGATAGAGAAAATTAAGAAAGTTATTTACAAAGCACTTCCTTATACAATGGGTACTTGTGCTGTTGCATTGATTGGTGTAGTTTTATTTTGCATTTGGTCTTTGATTTTTGAATAATGGAGCCTATAATATCATTAAAGAATATAAAAGAAGGAGACTTCAAACCTGATAGACCTGTATATATAAAGAATATTACAAATCATAATATTAGACTTTTGGGTAAGTTAACTAAAAGTGCTGATTATACGGATTGCATATTCTATCCCGGATGGAATCCCGAACTGATTGTTGAGCTTTTAGATGTGCCTGAAAATTCACTATAGCAAGGTTATTAATATGGAATCAGTTTTTAAAATATGCAGTAAAGGTTCTTGCGGTATTTAGATAACAGGACTTGAACGCGAAGGAGATTAGTATAAAGCAGAAGATAATAATATACAGTCTTTAAGAACTTATAAATATACTGAATCTATTACTATAAATATTATTGCAAGCATTAATTACGAGGGAGATATAATCAATCCCGATGTTGAATTAGTAACTCACGATTTAAACGGCATTGATAATGTAGTCTATAATTATACTAAAGATGGATTACATTTAATTGCCCATATAATATTGCCAACTCAAAAAATGCTCAATGATAAAAACCTATATGAAGATTTTATTTATTTCGATGAACACGATAATAATGTAAAACATTATGTAGGAAAAGAAATAGAAATATTAGAAGCAGCAGATTTATTGAGTATAGATCCTCTTGACACTAATACAGTAATTCGTTCTGATAAGCAGACATTCTGTTTATGTTTTCTTAATGAGTGCTACTATAGAATATGTAAGGATTTACTTACTAAATTCTGTGGTAAGTGTATAAATAAGTTACAGAAGGATGCATAGACTGTATATAACAGAGATATAGTATGGATGACCATTAGTGTTATTAAATATCTAATAGAGTTTGGCCAATATAAAGAGGCACAACGAATATTAGAATCAATAACACAATGTGGCAATATCTGTGATACTTTAACATTAAATAAAGGCAATAGTTGTGGATGCTCTTAAATGGAAGGTTATTGAGGACTTTAATAAGTTCTTATCCAGATTAGAATACGGCTATGTCGATGATTATTCACATATAATAGACACTATATCTTTTATATATAATTTTAATAAGTTCGAAAAGCCAGATAATATATATGAATATCTATTAAATAATTAATATGGCACATAATAGATATGCATGTTTAGCAGACTTATCTAACTACTTTAAGAAGTCTGAATTATTCAGTGGACTTACTGTGGCAGAATAGGCATAGGCTAGACATAACTTAGGAATTTTAGATTACACAGGAGAGGGAGGTCAAACGGAGCCTTTAGAACTTTCTTATAACTCTTTGTACTCTCTTGTTAAAAATGGTACTCTTGTAACTGGTGCAAGATATATCATTACTGATTTTTAGACCATATATTCATCTAATACTTTAGATATAAACGGTAAACGAGTAACTTGGGGTCTTTCTATTGTTCCTTCTGAAACTTACCGAATAATAGTAACAGCACTAACTAATAACATATTAGATAAAGATGCTGTTATAGATGGTAAGGATTGGGAGATTAGATATGATATAACATAGGAGATCCTTGATGATGGTACTCCTACTAAAGGCAGGATAACTTATATGTGTGATTCTAACAATAACTCTGCTTACTATGACTTTAAAAATATAAGATTTAGACGAGATAGTAAGAATTATTATACATTTTCTGATATAGTAAACGGAGAAGTTATTGATAGTTCAGAATTACATAATACAAGGGATAATGCCTTAGATAAGGGAAGCATTAATAATGTTTTCATTGGTGATACTTATAATAATATTATACAGACTAACTGTACTAATAATACATTTATAAAAGGTTGCCATGATACGACATTAGGATGGGATTCGGTAAATAACGTATTTAATGAGCCTGTGCGTTATACTACTGGGTCAATCTATAACAAAACCTTTAAAGAAGGAGATACCACTTTATCAACAACAATTACTAAAACAATCCAAAAGGTTAATGATGCTACTATTGTTTCCTTCTTGGACCCAATTACTTATTCTTACTAGGTAATTATAGTATGATTGAAGAAGAAGAATATATCTTTGAGTTAGAAGATAAAACGCCAATTACTAAACCTTAGTAGGAAAAAATTGAACAGGAAAATATATTTGAACTTCCTGAATAGGAAGAAATAACAAAGGAAGAGGAAGAAGAATCTCTTTGTGTTATAAATGATTGTGGTTAGCATTGTAATGATTAGCAAGAATACTTTACAATAGAGAATTTATTTTCAGAATTAAATGATGACTATAAACGAGCAATTGCCAGAACTAATCTGGGAATAGCAGACGGTCTGAATTTAATTTGGGGAAATATACAAGGTAATTTGTTAAATCAAAAAGACCTTTATACTTTTGTAAAAGATTCTATAAAAGAAAACAATCAGAATATACTTGACAGCCTAAAGTTAAATGATTGGGCTAATAAATTTATAGAGCAACTCAATCTAAAAGCAGATATATTTTCTCCGCAATTTACAGGAGAACCTACTGTTCCTCTACCATCTACATTAGATGACTCTAATAGAATAGCATCTACTAAATGGGTAAATGCTATCATTGCTTAGATGTTAGCAGGAACAGAATGTATAATAGAAGTTTCTCCTAAATATATATACTATGGAGATAACCCACAAGATATTACAGTATCCTGGAGGTATTATTCAGAAATAACTTCTCAATCTATAAATGGTATTCAGTTAGATGCTAGTATAAGGACATACACTTTTAAGAATGTTTCAGAACCATTGTTAATATCAATATAGTATGAAATAGGAGGAAAGTCTTATGTTCAACGTACATCTATTGAAATTAAATTCCCTATATATTATGGTGTTGATAATTTAGCAATGTCAAAAACTGGCGAAACTAAGTTTTCAGTAACAGCAGGAGAAGATTAGTATATTTATATATTAATTCCTTCTGATGATATGATAGCAGTAAATAATATTGTAGGAGGATTTTAGTTATTAAATACACAAGTAATTAATAACTGCATGTACTATTTATATAAGAGTGTTAATTCTAATCTGGGATTATGTAATATAGAAATTATTAAACAATACTAAATATAATAATCTTTATAGCCGAGATATTATATTTACCATCTTCAACCTTTCTATAATATGATAATAAATAATAAACAAGTAAATATATGGAGAGGAACAAGTGAGCCTCCTACTATATATCATATATGGATAAGGAATGACTCCGAGTTACTTTTACATAATGGAACTAAGTGGGTAGTTTTTATAGATAATAAATATATGTTAGATAAGTTAGAAGCACTTATAAATGCCACAGTAAATGGTTATAAAATAACTGATAATCCTGTCTTAAAAGGAAGTGATATATCAACAACTAAAGGCAACTTTGTTGGCAATAGTGTAACTAACAGCCTAACAACTTTAGATACTTTGTTGACTACACAAATTATAGACTGATGGAAATAACAAGCAAATTTGTGTATATAAAAAAGAAATCTACTTTTGAATCTTTAAAGGAAACTATTCCTAAGAATCTAAATCCTATTATATTTATAGAAGATTCAAAAGAGATTTGGACTTGCGGAACATACTTTAATATTGGCTATCCCACTTTAACAGTTAAGGAAAATAATTCTACTGTTGATATTTATATAGGAGAAGAAAAACTTAATTTATCTACTTCAGGGGAGAGTTTAAGCATCAGAAAAGGAACTGGTAATAATGTTATTATATCTAGCAATGCCTTAACTTAGATCTCTACTAATGACCCTCTTGAGTGGACTAATTAGCGACAACTCTTACATAAAGAAAGCGGAGTAAAGGAAGGTACTTATGGACCAACTTCTAATAGTTCTTCTGTAAGTATTATACAAGTACCGTCTATATCTGTCAATCCTACAGGACATATTATAGACATAGGTAATAAAAACTTATAGATTCGTGATTATGTATAGTAGAATTAGCCGTTAGATTAGAATGGCGACAGACCAATCTTAACTTCATATAGTGCTCATAAAAATGATGAAACTGCCCCAGTAGTAAAAGCAGGTGGTTTGTCATACAATGAAGCCTCTGGAACTCTTGCAGTAAAAGGCGGAGTAATAGCAGGAGGACCTTCAACTATAACAGGAGACCTTACTGTTGAATCTGGCTATATAATAGGTAAAGTAAAAGGTGATGTAGAAGGATAGGCTGTACCAAAAGTGCACGCCTCGCCATCTGGTGAATATGGTGGTGCTTCTACTAAATTATATGGTCATGTTATTCTTGCTGATGACTTTACAGGTGTTAAACCAGAACCTTCAAGTAGCAATGAAGATCCAACTAAGACAGATACAGTAGCAATAGCTGCTTCTCCTTTGATGGTATGGAACGCAGTCCAAGAAGCAAAGTCATACACTGATGCATAGGGAATTGTAGTAACTGCATTAGATGAATAGCAAGTACAACAAGACTTATCCAAGAAATTAAACTTCAGTGATGACTTTAATACCGTAGATAATACTATTTATTTAAATTGGAAAGAATTATAATGGCTAAATTAATTCATTCAGCAACCCTTGCGAACTTTTAGTCTTTATTCCCCGATTGGGAAAATTCTACAAGTTCAGTATATAAATCAGTAGTATTTACTGATGATGGTTATATTTATACTCATGGAAAAGCATTTAGAGTGCCGTTAGCAGGGGATACCAC
>OBLI01001590.1_pt1 | contig 21628 bp, 22 predicted proteins | sample 1519701 | NCBI WGS metagenome assembly OBLI01 (sample SAMEA3663005, study PRJEB22513) | pig gut metagenome | biome: pig gut; feature: pig-associated habitat; material: faeces | place: France | collected 2012
TCGAATAATGATATTTTTTTAGCCAAAAGTGTTACAAAAAAGCTTGACCAGTACACCCGCCAATTTGGTTTGCGAGGTTAAGCGTTTTCATTTCGCTTTTCATGACAGTAATGAAATCTTTATCTTCCTGTGTTAATGTCTGTTTCTGTTCTTTTGAAAATATTTTTTCGATGGAGCCGGCCTTTAATGCTGCTTTTACTATTGTTGTTTTCTGTTCCTTCCTTGTAGCCTTTATCTCCCTTGCTTCTTCAAGGCTCTTTGCATCACAGGCAAGCCCTAATTGTGTCCGGTTAAGGAAGTTCCTTGAAATGCAATTGGATTTTTTAAGTGGATATGTATTGGACAATTCACTCAAAAAAGCTTCATTGTGTCCGTATAACCTGGCATCCCTTTCTGCAAGGGCATTACAGAAAATCGCAAACATATCATATGATTGGCTATCGCAGTCATAAATGGCATTGATGTTGGAAATAACCTCCGTATTGTAACCCGCACAGTTTGAGTTTGCGAAAATTGATGTTGAATTAAGCATTGATGTCTGGTGATAGATTGTATTGTAGCACTGTTGAAGGGTAAGCGCTTTTTTTGGCATGCTTTTAAAGCCCCTTTTGAAAAGGACTGTCTTTGGGGTATTGTATCTAAGCCGGCAGAAAAATTGTGATAATGCGGAAAGGTCTGTTTTATACATGTCTTCTATGATTGCTGCCGGAATGAACTGTGCCTGCCCAAGCTGTACATTTGGATTAATTGTAACCCCGGAAATAATTGTAGAAGTAGTAAAAATGACATCTACAAATCTTCCTTCATAAATAGCTGGTAATGTTTGGGATGATATAATACTGTTCATAACTGGATTATCCTTTACATTACCGGAATGCACAGTAAGGCACTGGTATCCTTCTTTCCCCAAAATATCAGCTATTTTTTCAATTGAAGTTTTGTTTTCCAAGAGGATTAGCATTGGCATCTGGTTGGCTGCCAATTGCTCCTTGATTGTAGCTGCATAACATGCTGCCATGCTCATATGTCTGGAATCTTCATTTCTTATATCTACGATTTCAAACAAATCTGTTCCAAGTTGTGATTCTGAAACTAATTTGAATATTTTATCAAAATTAATAAAAGTCAAAGGTTCTGGTGTTGCTGTAATGCAAATGATGTTTGAACTTTGATTTAGAAGAGTCTCATTTAACATATGATAAAATTTTTCGGAATCCCGGTATGATGGAATTGCCGAAATCAGATCATGGGCTTCATCAAGTACAATGTTTGCTACATATCCAAAAAGTTTTTTTAGCAAATATACTGCTTTTGCAGCTAATTCCGGTGTACATACTACTAATGGAGTGTACTGTGTTACAGGGTATAATTTCGATCCATCCACTGTTGCCTGTGTATCTCCTGTTAATATGGCAAGAGCCGGATATGTGGCTTTTAACTGATTAATGTTTGACTTTTTGGGTTCTACTATAACTGTAGGTTCTGGCATTTTACCGGCAGGACCAAAAGCCCACGACATAAGGAAGGATGTCTTCCCACTGCCCTGTGGGGCATCAAATAAATACAAGCCCTTTTTATGAGTTGAATTCATTGTGTTATAAAATTCAGAGACAAAATTCTGATTTTCACTAACATACTTATTAATGCGATAGGCACAATTTTCTGTTTTCCTGGACGGATTATTCAGAGCCTGATATAATGCATTTGGCATTGTGTTAGAAAATCTATTTGATAATTGAAACTGTAAAAATTTACGCTTTTTCTCAATATTGTTTGACATAAATTATTTTTCTCCTTTTTTCCATTGTTATATTTAATATGTAGGAAGAATAAAAATCTTTTAAAATTTAAAAATGCATAAATAAGTTAAAATTATTGAGCTATTTTATTATTCTAATCCATATTATAATTTATAGTTATAACTTTTTGCCATTTCATAATCATGGGTTATATTATGTGTTTTGCTATAAGAAATATGTATAGCGTTTGTTTTTGTTATAACTATTGGTTATATCCTACTTGATTATAAGAGTTTGTTATAACTATGCTATGTGTTATAAGTAGTAGTTATAACATTACAATTATATAAGTAAGTCTTATATCGCTATTCGCTGTTATAAATACTATTTATATCTAGTTGCATTATTTCTATGACTAGAGGTTATATTGACATTTCAATATATAACTATCAGTTATATATTATTGTGTTTACGCATTATTCACTCTATGATATAATTTTCTCATAATTAAATTTGAGAAAAGGAGTCATAACTATGAATTATAATTCTCATACCTTGATACTGAACGATAGTACTTCTGAACAAGAATTAGAATCTATTCGTAAAGATTTAGAAAACATTGGAATTCAGACGGAATTTGAAATAAGAGAAATACACGGGATTGTTATGAAACTACTTAGACTGGAAATTCCTGTGAAAATGAAAAATGAAAGAAATGCTGGCCGAAAAAGGAAAAACCTCGGTTCTGTTAAAACGGAAATGTTAGAAAAAGAAATGAAACATTTAGGAAGAAAAGAAGTTGCAAAAATATACGGTGTTTCCCAGGCGACAATATACAGGAAATTGAAGGAGGCAAAAGGGAATCATAATGAATGGGTCAACTGACTATAGGCTGGTTGCACCAAGGAAAAAGAGCCACGATACAAATGTATCCGGCCCTTCTTTTGTTTAAAACTTTGTTATTGCGTTACAGAAGGCTAAGCGGGAAAGCTGCCAGTCTTCAGACTGTGCGGATGAAAGCGTTATGACGACCCCCCCAGATGTTATAAAAAGTCTGATTTATTATAAATCAGACTTTTTTTATTGTTTTGCACAGTCATATGTTTTATAATAGATATATGATAACATATTTATTTGAAAAGGATATTTTATTATGGATTTAGCTATTAAATGCAAAGAATATCATTCATCATCCCATCTCATATACAGCTGTCAGTATCATGTCATCTTCTGTCCGAAATACAGACGTAAGATACTTAAGGATGGCAAGGATGTAAGACTTAAAGAAATGTTCCTGCAGATCGCAGAAGATAATGATTTCCAGATACTCGAAATGGATGTCATGCCGGATCATGTCCACCTGCTGATAGACTGTAATCCGAGATTCGGGATCATGGAATGTGTCAAGGCATTAAAAAGACAGACTGCGCATGATATGAGACAGGAATTTCCTGATATCGTTTCTAAACTTCCGTCATTATGGACCCGTTCATGTTTTGTGAGCACGGTGGGTGCCGTATCACTTGAAACAGTAATGAAATATATTGAATCACAGAAAGATAAATAGTCTTTTCAGAAAGGAGCATGTTTATGGGCAGATCTGTTACCCCATCTTATGTACTGACATTAAAACTGAATACTGATGCATCAGATGAGTCATTCCTGAATAAACGGTTCTTTCTGTCATGTAAAATACACAACAGGCTGGTATCTCATGTAAAGAAACAGGCTGCCAGGATGCGGTCCGACCACAGGTACAGGGAACTCCTGGAAGAAAGACGTATCCTGTCCGGACATAATAGCCCCAAGTCCAAGCACATGCGCTCACAGGTCAACGGACAGCTCAAACAGATACGCCTTGCATATGGATTATCTGAATATCAGCTGCATGGCTATGTGCAGGCCCAGCAGCATATATATGCCAGATATCTTGGAAGCCAGACATGCCAGAAGATCGCTTCGTCTGTATGGAAATCTGCGGATGCCTACCTGTTTGGCAAAGGGAAACAGATACATTACCAGAAAAGCATGTATTATGGCATACTGTATGGCGCAAAGACGAATTCCACATATATGGTGTATGACAAAGTATCAAAGACCGTACGTATTGGCAGATATGGAATCCCTGTCAGTGTGGACTATGATGATCTGTATGTCTGCTACGCCCTCCAGGATAAGATCAAATACTGCCAGATCATAAGGAAACCGTTTGCTAACGGATATCATTATTACCTGCAGCTTATCATGGAAGGTGTCCCGCCCAAGAAGCATGTGACGGCTGATGGACATGTCGGAATCGATATCGGGACATCAAGCATTGCCGTTTCTGCTGAAAATGAAGTACTGCTTGCAAGGCTCGGCGACCATGCATGCGACCATTCCGCACAGATAAGAAGGCTCCAGCGTGCCATGGACAGGTCAAGACGTGCCATGAACCCGGATAAGTTCAATGCGGATGGTACTTACAACAGGAATGACCATAGCAAATGGATCATTTCAAAGTCCTGTAAGAAACTGCGGATGAAGAAACGTATGCTTGAGCGCAAACAGGCAGCTTCCTTGAAGCAGTCACATGAGATGCTTGCAAATGACATCATTGCAATGGGGAATGATGTCTATACGGAAGAAATGAACTTCAGTGCCTTGCAGAAGCGTAAGAAGGAAACCACAAAATCTAGGAATGGCAAGTATCACCGTAAAGGCAGGTTTGGACGCAGCCTGAGGTCACATGCGCCGGCAATGCTGGTCTCCATCATTGGCAGGAAACTGTCCTATCAGGGTTTTGGACTCCATAAGGTAAACACAAGGACATTCAGGGCAAGCCAGTATAACCATGTGACTGATGAATATGTCAAGAAGAAACTGGGAAACCGGTCTGTACAGGTAGGGAACCACAAAGTCCAGAGGGACTTGTATTCCGCATTCCTGTTGATGAACAGCAGCTGTGACATGACAGGAGCAGACCGGATGAGCTGCATTGAGACATTTGATAGTTTCATAGACTATCATGACCGGTATATGGGTATACTGGCCAGACAGTATAAAGATGGACAGCATTTCCCGTCCTGTATGGGGATCAGGGATTTTGCGGCATAAAGTAAATAAGGAACCGGGCCAGGCTGTGCCCGTTGGCGTTAAACCGTTAATGTACGGTCTGCCATAAATACATAAGGATGTGTGACTATAACAGACGCACGGCAGATAACTTTTTTTGGCAACAAAAAATAACTACCATATCCCATGTGGGATATCATAGTTATTTGTTAATCTAGGCTAAGTGATGTCGCATATCAGTGAACCTGTCAATCTTCAGATTGTGCAGAGCAGTCAGATTAAAAAATATGTGCTTTGGTGTAGCAAAACAAAAAAAACCCGCTATGAAAGCAAGGTTTTTTATGTAAGGAGGCTTTTCACATAGGAAGGAATTGTGATATATAACAAAAAGGAGAAAATCCTTCCTTGATTATTATTATACTTTGGTTTTTTGTAATTGGCTAATTTTCACATAGGAAATTCTCAAAATTAATTATAAGAAATCATCGTTCAATGATGTCTTTTTCTATTGCTTTTTCTTTTTCTTTGGATTCTGCCAATACTTTTCCTGTATATTTTTGGATTGTTGCATCTATTCCGTCGATTTCCTGTTCCCTTTCGATCTCATATATGCCCTCCAGATTAAATCCATTTGTATCTTCAACAATTTCCCTTAATTCGGATTTTGGGACGTCATAGGCCATGTTATCACCATCCAGGTATATATTCAGGCGCTCCTGCATGTATGGGCTGCAGCTGCAGTCAATATTGATGGAATATCCGTCATTGGGTAAGACAGAGACCTGTTCTTTTTCCTTTACCAGCTCTATTACTATCTCTTTATTCGGGTTATCACGAAGGGTTTCATCAATGGCAAAATGTTTCCTACTGAATTCCTGGGCTTTCCCCATAAGTGTTTCAAAGCTTAATGCTTCATATTTTCTCCTTCCGGCCCTTTCGATTTGGTCCTGTTCAAGCCTCTCTAAAGCTTTCCTGTCCCTTTCGATGCATCTGCCCATGAAAGTGATTTCTTCTATAGTTACGGCGGCCATTTCGGCGCTTCTCATATGTGCAAGCATACTATAGCCAATGTCCCTGCCATTTCTGTCGTATTCCCTTTGTAGGTTCATTTCGTATATTTTTCCGATGCCTTTTCTTTCTGCCATGCGGTCAATGTTTTCCAATGCTTCGCACATCCTGTTATGTGCCGTATTTCTAACTGCATTGTTATGCTCAAGTACAGCCATGTCTTGCTTATCCATCATGGAATATATGGCTTCCATGGCAATATTGGTATATTGGAAGCACTGGTTGATGTTCTTTGCCAGGTATTCTCTTTCTTCCTGGTTTTTTGTCACTTCCATTAATTTTAGGATTTTTTCCATGTACATAATTGATACCACCTTTCTGGTATCAATATGTATTTTGGATATGCAGCACAAAAAAACCGGATGCTATGCCAGCACCCGGCTTAATTCAGTCATATAGATCTTTCACTAATTCCGCAATCATAGGGTCCTGCGGTTTTTTTTCAATTTCCTTTTGTATTTCTTTTACTATCTGTATTTCTGTGCCCAGTTCATCGAGGTCTTCGTAAAACCTTGCAAACGTTCCATGTATATCGGCCCACCACTTATGGTGCTCATAGCTGATCTCCATATACTTAAATTTGGCTTCAAAGCCGTAATCATTTTTGATTAAATCAGCCTCTCTGTTAAGTATGTTGAACCTATATGCATACGGTGCCATACAGGAATCTCTTTTGGCTTTGCCTATAAACTGCATGTAAACGCATCCTTTCTATCTGCAATGTAGTTCTATTTCGTATACAAGCCGGTTGGCAAAATCACCGGCCACCTTCCGGTCAGGCGAGACTTCGATTACATATTCGGATAAGAAGTTTTTCGTAAGATATCTGTTCAGGATATTCAGGCTGTCAATAAAGCGGTCATGTTTCATAGATCTGCCGGCGTCTTTCTCCATTTTTTCTTCTCTTGACATAAAAAACCAGTTATACCTGATATCCGAATACTGTTTTGCTAGGGTGAACACATCCGAGAGTAATTCCTGTATTGTGTTGTCGTCCATTTTTCTTAGTTCAAAGATTTTTTTTGTTTCTGCATCCATTCTTTTTCTCCTTTAATGATGGTCAGTTTCTATATATTTTTTAATGATATTTTCAAATTGGTCGTTTTCAGCTATATTGCTATCATACTCATCTATGAATGTTTGTGCAATAGTTACGTAGTCGTCATTTGTGAGCTTGCAATTTACACCCATATTCCGGGCATGCCTTTTGGCATCCTGGGTACGGTATTCCAATTCTTTCTCCCGGTAGATTAGGTTCCGGATTTCCTCGAAATTTTTTGCTTTCTTTAACTGATCTAAATTAATGCTCATATACATTCTCCTTTCACGTTCCTGTTTATGTTTACAAATACAATATGAAAGAAGATTAACCCAAACAAAAAATAGCCACGGACACAAAAAAGACAGCATCCATCTGCTGTCTTTTCCTTTTTTAGCAAGGCAGTATTACGACAAAATCCGGTAATTCAACATGGTACTTATCGGTATCATTATCCTGCACAATTTTCCCACCTTTTTTTACCATGTCTGCATAATCTGCGTAACCAAGTTCCATGGCGGTTGCGTCAAAAATCTTGCTCAAAAATTCTTCATTTTTTGCTTTTCCAGACTTATCTTCCCCCTGGCTTTGCATTCTCGCACCCATCGCATTTTTCACATCCGTTATCACATCCATCTTCATCTTCACTTTCGTCTTCTCCAATAGCCTGATTCAGAGTATGTGCAATTGCATATCCAACACCTGCGATTCCCGCTAATGCTAATCCTACTAAAATTTTCTTCTTCATATTTTTCTCCTGTCTTTGGTTCTATTTTTTTTGTTACAATATTAATATGTATGATGGGAACAAAAACATAAAAAGAGCCATACGGACTGACCATATAGCTCCTTATTTCTCAGGCAATGTGCAAGACAGAACGATATCTATTTACATATTTCTTTATTTCCTGTTCCATCTGAATGTTTCCTGCAATTTTTTCATCATAATGGTTGATAAATGCCTGTGCGATTTTAGGATAATCACTGTCAAGCAGGAATCTGTTCAGGTGCATTTTTTGCGCTTGCCCTATGGCATTCCTTGTGTAAATTTCCAGTCTTTTTTCCCTAAAAAAATATTCCTTTACTTCTTCATAGTTTTTTGACTGTTTGATTTTGTCAAGATTCATTCTCATAAGCCATTCTCCTTTTACTTTATTTTTTATACAAACAATATGAAAGAAAAGGAAGGAAAATGAGGAAAATATAAAAATCATTCTTCTAGTTTATAGATGTCGCTATAATCTTCCTGAATTGGCAGGTATGTTTTGAACCCGTTAATCAAATTCAGGAAGTCTGGAAACTTATCGTCTGTAATCTGGGCGCCGACAAAATCTGCGTCCAGCATTTTTGATTCGTATTTTGTTTTGTTGTTGTGTTCTTCCGTGACAACGGTAAAAAACATGGGCATTTGATTGTCATTGCAAATGACTGCAATTTTCTCCAGTAATGGCCTTATTTGTGTATTAAATACGTCTTTTTTGTCTATTTTCATATGCATACATTCCTTCCTTTTTTACATAAGATTTTTGAAGAAATCAAAATCATCTTGTACTGGTTGTGAGCTTGAGAAAGGATTTTGAGCATTCAGCTGCGGCATGGTTTTTGGCTGTGTGTTTGCTGCATCATCTGTTCTGTCAGGTGGTACGGCAGGATGGGCGGTTTGTTCCTTTCTTTTTCCAGCAATGCTTTCATTTTCTTTTGGTGTCCCTGCCGTTTTGGCGGCAGTAGTGGGGTTTAACCGGTTTGTGCCCGGCAATAAATTTGCATTAGGGATACATGCATCTTTCCCCCTCCCTGTTTTTCCCTTATTTTCCCTTGTGCCGGCAAGAGAGCCTTCTGTGGGCGCATCATGCCTGTTTTCTTTTTTCTTAAATGGCTTTACGGGTTCCCCTATGGATATAGTTGGCAGTGTTCTTTTTTCAATCTGATATTGGGAGATGAAAAAAGTAGACATATATAGCCTTATTACATCGCGGATAAATGAGTTTCTATATCCATCTTTGATGTTTAATAGCATTTCAATTACTTTTTTATCTTTTTCCTCATCGAAATTTATAACAAGCTGGCTTTTGTATGGTATGTTTTTAGGGTCAATATCATAAACAACTTCAGAATAATCAATATTGTAAATTTTATTATCGGCAAAAGAACGCAGCATGGAACGGACAGTCCTTGAAAAATTTATATGCCTGTTGTATTTAAGAAGCATAATGTCATAATCGTGCATCCGGTATAACCGTAATATAATGTGCATATGCAATCCTTTCCCGGAGCCTGCCGTTACGTCAGGCTCGCAATCCACATTCTGCAAAATTCGTAGTAACCTCTTGAGTTGGCAAAATACATCGGCATCCCATCGGCCGTGTCATCTGCGATTACCCTAAGTGCCGAGATACCGCTTAACCCTTCTTTGATCCAGTCTTTCCATGCTGCTCCTGTCCCACCCGCAAGTACGAAACAATCATAATCTGTGAAATAGTCGTACATCTCGAAAGCCCTATCTAAAGCAATGCTGCAAATTTCTTTACTTTTTGCTTCAAGAATATATGAAAAATCAACTTTTGCTGATCTCCTTGCTTTTCTATCGACGCATGGGAATTCTCCAGTTTCCAGATATTTCTGCATGTGTGCAGGGGGGATATCCATGCCGAAATCTGAAAGGATTTGCTTGGATACTTCCTGTAAAATACGGCTCATTCCTAAATCCTGCCATGATTCTTTACTATCAACGTTCCCGCCCCTGACGGAAAAAGTATCAAGGGTCTTGAAACCTGGGTCGAATATGAGTGTCCTGACAGTTTTTAACCCATGTGACTGGTTCCAGTTAATGTCTGTGGTTGCAGATATATAAGCTCCCATTGGTTGTTTGATGATCTGGATATTTGACATTGGGATGTCCAAATGGAATTCCTTTGGGGTTGTCTGCCCGATTTGAATCCTGAAATCATGCTTTCCGGCGAACGCATCCTTTAAAAATGGGGCATCTGCCTCAATGTACTGGCATGGCAATCCGGTTGTAATATATGGGACTTGTCCTTCCTGTAAATAATTATGAACATTAGCTGTATCCATTAACGAAATACCAAGAGAAGTTTCAAGTAATACTTTGAACATTGGGGAATAGTACCTATTCCTTCCGCATAAAGCTTCAATGGTATCACTTGTATCTGATAACTGCACAGCATTTTGGGCTGACCGGCCAACAAGCCATGTCAATCCGGTTTTTAAATCCGTATACAAAATATCATCTGTTGTAAATTCTTCGATAAAAGATTTTAAATCGATTTGTTTTGCATAACTTGGAAACGTTGCGCAGATATTTGGTGCATACAGCTTCACACCGCCATAACCGATGTCGATTCCCATTGGATAACCGGGCAATCCATTTTTTTTCATAACTACACCATTATTCTTTTCCTGGAATAATGTTTTTGTTCTGTAATTCGAAGCAAAATTCATCATATTTTTCCTTTCTATTAAAAAAAAACAATAATCAGATTAACTGATTTCATTTCTGCTAATAACAATATGTATGAAGATTAAAAAAATAAAAAAAATGCCCGCACCATATATGGTGCGGGCACATAATTAAGCAAGGTAATCCAGGATCTGTTTTTTGTATGGGGCATATTTCGAAGTATCTGGAATATTATTGATGTACCAAATCAATACCGGTCTGCTTATGTCGCAAATTTTGTAGTGGGCTGCCGGGCCGAATGGGATAACCATGTCATCTACAGGATGTTCTGTTTTTGTTGCCAGGTTTTCCGGTTTGATCATTGCTGCGATTTCCGTTTTAGGAACTTCTTTTACTGCATTTTCGTTTACTATTTTATTTATTAACGCAGCTTCTTCAAAGTCATTATTTTCCGCATAAATGACTGGGTTCCCCCGTTTTGATTCTTTGACAAAACGTGATACAAAAATTTTTTTTGATGGGTCATTTGGTTCGTACATGATGGTCAGGTTTTCTTTAGCCCTTGTCATAGCCACATAGAACAACCTTCTTTCCTCCTCAATGTCATCCGCCGTTTTTGCTTTTTTTGAGGGGGATTTACCTTCATTTGCACTGATGATATATACATTTTCCCATTCCAGCCCTTTTGATGAATGGAATGTGGATAATGTAACTGCTTTTCCATCTTTTTTGTTTTTATTTCTTTTTTGTTCAAGGAGAATCATTTTTTGTGTATGGACGGAATCAAACCACTCCTGCATGGAAGAATGCTTTAATGCTTCTTTTTTCAATGTCTCATATAATGTACGCATCTCATCAAAGGATTTGTTGGCATATTCACAGAAATCCTTCATCCATGTGTCATACCCAATTAATTTTTCAAGGATTATGAAGAATTCTTTTGGCTGTTTCCCCTCAAGCATAGATAAATTCTCAAGGTATTCCTTCATTTTGGCCCTTGCCTGCCGGCGTTGCCAATCTGATTCTATCTGATCAATTATATCAAAAACTTCTCTTCTGAATGAACCTGCAATGCCCATGATTTCGTTATAATCATTTCTCTTAAAGAATTTGTTTGGTTTATTCAATACTTTTGAAAAGTCATATTTTTGTGCTTTATGGTTTGCAAGACGGTAAAAGGATAAAATATCTTGGTAAATAATGGAGTCATGAATATCTGGGATCCGATCTGCAGCTTTGAATGGAATTTTATTTGAAATAAGCATATTGACTAATAAGCTTACTTCTGCATGCGTTCTGTATAGAATCGCATATTTTTCCATATTTTCACCCTGCTGTATTATTTTCTTTATTTCATCCAAAATATTTTCTTCGATATCATTGTATTTTGAATAATCAACCGGCAGATAAGTTACACTGCCCTTGTCCTGTGCACTTCTTCCCACTTGGAAATTCTTTTTGAAACGTATCTGGTTATTCTGGATTAACGCATCTGCATGTGAAATGATTTCCGGGCAAGACCTGTAATTGACATCCATATATATTTCTTTACATTCAGGAAACCGTTTCTTGAAATTCATCATAATCCTTGAATCAGCGGCCCTGAACCCATATATGCTTTGGTCATCGTCACCAACGACACAGATGTTTCTGTGTCTGTCAGCAATCATATAAAAAATGTCTGCCTGGACCTGATTTGTATCCTGATATTCATCAATCATCAGGTATTGGAAGTAATTCTGGTAATATTCAAGCCAATCCTGCCTGGCTTCCAATAACTCCTTTGCCATTGTCAATATGTCATCAAAATCAAACAAGCCTTTTTGGGTTTTGTATTCCATATAATTATCATATAAAGTTTTAAATAATTTTTTCCCTACAAAGTTGGCATCATCAGGTTCATACTCCAATGGATCCATTAATCTGTTGTTGCAATAGGAAATCCCTGTATAAATTGCCGGAATTACGGTGTCGAGGTCCCTGACGTCCTCATCTTTTAACCAATCTGTCATGATTTGGTACTGTTCTGATGCAGATATAAGCTTATCAACGCCGAATCCATATGCCTGTTTTAGCATCATTAAGCAGACAGAGTGTATTGTGGCGAAATGGATACCCATGTCCCCATATTTTTTCTCGAACCTCTCTTTCATTTCGTCTGCTGATGCCTTTGTGAATGTAATTACGAGTACCCTGTTCCCATCAACCCCGGATTCCACGATTTCCTTTGCCCTGTCAACCACCACTGTTGTTTTGCCAGACCCTGGGCATGATATGACCATGACCGGCCCATGTATGGTATGTATTGCTTCTAGCTGCTTTTTATTAAAACCCATTCTTAATGTAGTCTCCTTTCTTTATTTTTTTCTACATTTTTAATATGTAAGAAAACATAAAAAAATAAAAAAGACCCGCAAATGCGAGTCTTTCTTGTGTTTTAGTTAAACGGCAGGTTGTCCGGGATGACAAAATCATTTGGGTTAGGCATTCCCGTAGGTGGTGCGGCGACCTGTGTGGGCTGAGGTACTGCCTGTGGCTGATAAGGCTGTTGTACCGGAGCCTGCGGCTGTGGCTGAGGCATTGCAATATTCTGTGGTGCTGTTGGATAACCCTGTGGCATCTGTGGAATTGCTGCGCCCTGTGGTACTGGAGCTGACTGTGGAACGCCCTGTGGTGCCATATAGCCATTCGGCGCTGTCTGTGCTAAATTAGCCTGTGCATTCTGTGCAGCAGGCGTAGCCTGTACAGCATTCTGAGCATTTCTTGCATCTGCTGCAGACTTACTCTCTGCGTATTCCCACATGCTGATCTTGATGGCATTTGGCCCATATACCTTCTGGTTTGTGTTCTTGTCAATATAGCTATTATCGACAAGCTCGCCGGAAACTACAATTTTAGTTCCCTTCTTTAACTTCTGGATGCCTTCACCGAACCCAATAAAGTTAATGCTTACGGCCTTTGGCTTATCCTTCGTACCCATATCGGCAATCAACAATCCGGAAGTCATGTTGTATGTACTTCCATCCTGGTTTGTACATGCGATTACTCTTGGGTCTGCTGCTAATCTTGCTACTACTGTTACATTATTGATCATATTACTTGGTCTCCTTTACTACTTCTTTTTGAAGTTTTCGTTTTGTTATTTATTTTTACGATTATAATATGTAAGAAGGGATGGGAAAATAAAAAAAATGTATGGAAAAATCCATACATTTTCTAAAAAAAATTCTAACACTGAATTTCTGCATTAAAATCATCATATCCAGAAAAGCCATTGTCCCACAGCATATCACAAATTGCTGTTTGCAAGGCATAAAGATTAATGTTGGCCACCAAATTCCCATCAACATCCTTATACTTGCCAGAAGTCATGTCAAAATATATCTTACCTGCTCCTGATTTTGTCAATATGTTGATATATATCCTGTCCATGGCCTGGGATTTTTTCCATCTGGCCAGTCTTAATAAGTGTACCGTTTCTTTTGACACATCATTCAGGGGGATGGAAGGGATGTAAGGAAGTGCTGTTTTTATGAGTTTTCCTTCTTCATTATGATTGCTATCATTTATTCCAGGGTCCTCTTTTGCAAATGTGGCATCTTCCGCATATTCATTGATATATGTCTTATACAATGCATGGCATAACCGCATTGTGGCAATCACATCATCGATTGCATTATGAAAAGACAAACCATCTTCTAAATGTAAACCATTTGTCAGGGTTCCAAGCTTATGGCCCCCAAATTTTTCTTTTGGGATATATTTTTTCGCCAAAGCGCATGTATCGACAACTTTTAATCCGCCAATGTCAAAAGAATTGCCGGTCACATCAAAAAGATGTTGTACTTTTTTAATGTCGAATTGGAGGTTATGCCCGCAGATTACAGCATCTTTTAAAAAGGTGGATACCCTTGACGATGCTTCTTCCCTTGTGATGCCCTTTTCGTTTAAGGTTGCATCTGTAATGCCTGTTAACTGAATAATCATGTCTGGCAATGGTTTCCCGATATTAATGTAAAAAGATTCCGTCCCGCTTACTGACCAATTTTCAAAATTAACACTAATTGCCGAAAACTGGATGATTTCATCCTGGTCGGTCAGTCCTGTGGTCTCCGTGTCGAAGACCACAAACTTTTTCTTTTCCAGTACTGCATCCTGAAGATAAATGCGGCTATAATCCGCTTTTCCCATTTTTTTGACTGCCATTTTAAAGCTCCTTTACTGAATACCATAAAACTGTCTGATCTGTTCCCTGTAAGAAAGATACTTTGAGTGGTCTGGGATATTTTTCACATACCACTGTGCATTTGTAATTCCCATTTCAGAAATTTTGCTTCCAAAAGCGGGTCCAAATGGAATTTCTGTAGCGCCCTGATCATCTGTAACTATTGGCTGCACATTAGCAAGCTGTGAGTTAACCATCTGCTGTACAGAATTTGAACTTTCGTAAGATATTACTGGCTGTGACTGATCGTTTGGTGTTTCAATATTAGGTGCCGGTGCAAAAACTACTGACATATCAGGCACTGGAATATTGCATGGTACTTCAACAGGTTCATATGCGTCAATAACAGGGGGGTGAATTTCCGGTACAGGGTTAAGTTCCACGACAGAATTGCTTACTGGTTCTGGTGCGGTACTGATGGGCGTTGGTATTTCTGGAATGCATGTTGTAACTGGACTCATTGGTTCTGATTTTTCAATTACGGGCATTTCTGAGCTTGCGGCAGTATTTGCCAACGGCTCCGGCATTGAAAAGTTTGGGGTAACAGGCGTGGGGATTACATTGGGTATATCTACGATTGCCGCTGTAAGGGCCTTTTTCCCTTCTTCACCCATAATTTCGCCAGAATCAGGTAATGGCATAATCTGATCAATTAAGCCATTAGATTTTTCTTCCTGTTCTTCTTCAAGATTTAAAAAATACTGTGCAGCTTCTTCAAAGGCTTCATTGTAAGCCATCGCCACATTGGCTGACTTAATGTTTTTTACCGATATGAAGTTTGTGTCCGATGAGTCTGTAATGGTAACGATTACTGCTTTATCCAGTACCTGTACATCTGTGGACAGCTTCATTCCTTCTCTTTTTTCATTATAGATTTTTTTGATATTCATATGTTTGCTCCTTTTTTTGTTGATATTATTGTTACAGAATTAATATGTATTATCTGGACGGGAAATAAAAAACCGATGCACGAATTATGTGCATCGGCAATATTTTAAAACATCCAGCTTTGTCCTTCTTCTTTAATCCCATTTTCTTCATCTTCTTTTGCCTGTTGTATTTTATCAGCCGGGAAAGCCTGGTCCGGCGTATTCCGTCTTGGCTTCGGGTTAATTTTCTTTTCTGCCTGCTGTTCTGTAAATGCATTTATTTTGTCCTGGAAATCATCTGATGTCACTATAGGCGTCACGGACTCTTTTTTCTGTTTTTCCAGCACATGGGTTTTTGGTTTACCCTTTTTTATTTTTACCCTCTTATATATTTCCTTCATTTCTTCAGTGGAAGTTTTCAAATCATGGTTTCCAAAACCAGTCTTTTTGTAGTTGGGATGGACTTCTATGTTATATTTTTCTGCCTTGAATGGCATTTCACCCCTCATGACATAAATACACTCCGAATTATCCATGTTCATTAATTCCGTAGGGGTCAGCAATTCCCTGGCTGCGTATTTCAGTGAGTAATTTGATTTCGACATCATGTCTGACCCACGGCTTACGCTTTTTTCCTTAATTGTGCCTTTCCCAAGGATCTCTGAGACATATTTGCACGTTTCCAGCTCGTTTGAGCCAAGGAACAGGAAATTATCGCAGTTACCTAATATAGTGTTCCATGCATCTTTATACCTGCCTTTAAGCTGTGCCAGATTTTGCAATACAATGGAAATATTGATATTGTATTTTCGGCATGTTGCCAACGTCTCATCAAACTGTGGGATTTCGCCAATGTTGTTAAATTCGTCAAATAAGCATGTAATTGCCCACGGAAGCATGAACTCAGTTTGCCGGATAGATGCGCCCGCATATTTAGTTATATATTTCTGTGCAGCTTCCAATGTGTCAAATTTCACCCGTTGGTTTTTGGGGTAGAATTTTTTCATGTCCGGGTTCATTTCCGGGATACGTTTCATGATATAGCGTTTTTTTGTATCGCTATTGACGCTGTCCTGCAAAAAGGTTTCCGTTTCATTATTTTGGGTTTCATTTTGGCTTCCTTTCTTTGGCAATAAATGGAATAACCATTTTTTGGCTTTTTTCTCCTCTACTTTGATTTCGATTTTTTTATCGTCAATGTTTTCCAGGCTGTTATATAAGTAGTATACTTTTTTATTGCTGCCAAGGTCTTCTTCTTTTATTTGGGCCGTCGTAATCAACTTGATATATTCTGTTGCTTCTTCCTTCGACCTGAACATTGTTTCAAGTGGATATCCAAACCGGCTGTAAACATGGTACCTGTATGGGTTTACATTGGCGCCCTTGTCGTACAACAGGGAGAATAACTGGTTGTATAGCATGGATGCCAAGAAGTCGTATGGCCCACCGCCGGTTTTTGTGATGATGAACAATGCCGTTTTTTTGTCTGCGATTGTATTTAAGTTAATATTATTATCAAGGTTTACTAAATCCGTGGTTGTCAGATCATTGATTTCCGGGATGGCAAATTTGCTCAGCTTAACATCCGTGGACACAAGTATGGATTCTGCTGTTTTATCCGAGGCCAATCTAAATGTTTGGTAAAAGCTATATGCCATTGAATTAGGGTTCTCTTTTCCCCTGGCCTGCATCATGGCATCAAATGGTGTTTCACTAGAGGAAGAGGATGCCTCTTTTTTAGCGGATCTTATTAGTTTTGACACATTCCTGAATGTCCAGCTTTCATAACTTTGTGTTTCAATGATATAAAATGCCGCTGCACAGAATAAGGCTTCGGCAGAAGCACGCCAGAATTCATCTTCCTTGGCACCTTTTGACCCTGTGTTGTCCAAAAAAGCTGCAACCATTTTCATGACTGAGGACTCATCACAGCTCCCATCTTCTTTACGGGTAATGTAATCAAATGGGTTATACTTATTGCCCATTGATGGGTATTGCAGATTTAATACTTTCACGTCATACTCATTATTTTTTAGGAACTTGTACATATTTTGGTAAAGTTCCCCAGATGGGTCCGTAATGATGTAGGATGAATTTAGCTGCGCTATATTGGGTCCGATGTATGACCTGGATTTACCGGTACCGGAACCACCAAGGATTACGGTATTGGTATTTCTTCGCGTTTTCCGCCCGTCGAAACTTAATTTATTTTTGCTTGTAAAGATGAGGTTCATGTCAATGCAGTCCTCATCTTTATCGTTTTCAGATACCTTTGGTTCAAAAGTATATTTATTGGCAAACCCTTTATAATTTTTGTTCCATTTTGCGGTTCCATGCCCTTCTCCGTCCCGGTCTGACTTCAAACGTTCATATTCGACATATTTTACTGCAAGGAACAGGAAATATATAAAGGAATTCATGGCAAGGTATTTTGTGTGATATGTACTATACGGCAATACATCAAATGGATGGCTCACCAGGGTTGTGGTTGCCGTGATTAAATTTGTGATGTAATTATCATTTGCCATGTGTTCCTTCATGAAGAGGCTTGTATCAGCGGACCCATATGCTGCATGTCCCATATGCAGGGAAATCAATATGATGCCAACATATAATACAATATATTCGATTATACTGATTTTTAAGGCATCACGTTTGTAATCATCGCTTCCTTTTTGTTCCATATTTTTACTCCTTTTAAAAAATCAATCCTCAATTAACTGGGCGTCACCTGTTTCTTTCAATTTCTTTATTGATCTCCTGTATGATTTTCTGGGATTTTTCCTTATTGTACTCAATAGACCTATCAATTGAGGATAAATCCTGGGATGTAATCTTATGGACGGAATGCTCCGTTCCTGTCAGGTACCGTTCAAAGTCTTTTGACTTTTCTTTGTAATCAAGGCCGTATTTGTTACCTGCCTTATCGTATTGCTCAATCATTCCAAGGATGGCTTCTTTGGCTTCCATGCCCATGGGGTGTCTCAATGCCCTTTCAATCTTTTTTTCTGTTGCTTTTTTATTTGAATGGTTGATTTTTTCAGCTTCCAATTGTTCTTTTGTCATGAAATATGGCCTAGCCTGTTTTTGTGCTATTTGTTCCCAGTTTTCGATTTCAGAGGCATCAACAACAACCGGGAATGTTTGCCTGTCAGTCCAACATTGGAACCTGTCCATGACCTCTTCCGTTTTATTATTTGGGATAATGTCCGTAGGTTTTTTCCCCGTTTTATACAGGGCGATTTCCATATCCGTTACCTCAATTTTTTCAATGATGTTACCTGTGGGTTTCCCATACTTATCCAATTCTGCGTCAATGATGAAGTAATGGCCTTCTGACGTCATTTTTTCGTTCATCTCTTTTTGGCGGTCCAGACTCCACTCTTCCTGTTTCTTATGCAAATCTGCATTTGTTCCGGTGAAGTCCCAGACTGCTTCGAAGAAAGCCTTGTTCAAGTTTTCCACATCGTCCTTTGTGCATGAAAAAACATATTCGCCGTTGACTTCCTCCATCGAAAAAATGGTGTTTAAATTCCTTCCGGTGAGATTTTCCCTTATTCGATTAGCCAACGCTTCATCCTTTACCGATAAATCATACCTATCCATTTTTTCTTTTCCAAAACATAAATCATTGATTTCAGATTGTGAGATCTGCGTAATTTCGTCGTATTCCTTGGCGACTTCAAGTGCAGTTGTTTCAATAAATTGCTGGTGGCTTGCAGGGAAAACAAAAATTCCTTTTTCTTCCTCTGATAAATCAAGGACCATGTAAGGCACGCCACGGGACTTTAATTTTTCCTCCAACGAGTCCTTTATTTCATCGCACACTTTATAGCCGCAGATTGATTCTTGTGCAGCTGTCCATTCCTGGATGTATTTTTGTGCCAGAATCCGGTAGTCTGTTTCTAATTTTTCAGTGAGTTCCATAAGTAATTCATATAGGGATTTCGATATTCCCTGCATGACCTTGTTTTGATTTTTACTATCTTCCAATCCTGTCATAGTTTACCTTCCTTTCTTTCCTTATCTATTTCCAATATGTACGATGATATTGAAGGACATAAAAAAGACGGTATCGAAACCGTCTTTAATGATGAAAATCATATTGCGAAGCATTCATAAGGAATATTAAGTGGTATGTCCTTATAAATTGTTGCCAATTTTTTTGCAAACAGGGCCTGATCTGCATTTTCCTGAAGAAGCTTGTAAATTCTAGGTTTTATACCTAATGATTTCCATTTTATTCTTAAATCATTTTCTGTTTCCGTTTCCATATGGAAGCAGACATCTTCAATGGAATCGTAATTCTGCAGCAGAATGGAGGCATTTGAGGAACCGAAATTTTTGATCCCTTTGATATTATCGGAAACATCTCCACAAAATCCTTTCAAATCCGCAATTTGACACGGATATTTAAGTCCATATTCTTCCTGGATTACTCTTTTGGTAAATGTATAAATTTTATCAGTAACCTTATTCTGTGACCCATATTTTGTTACTAATTCATCTACTTTCTTTTTATCTTTTTTATATAGCCATACAAAACAGTGATCGTTTACAAGCTGCAAATAATCTTGATCTGCTGTAAGTAAAACAATATTATCTGTTTTCATAAAATGTTTTACAAGGCTTCCTGCAAAATCATCTGCCTCATAATAGGGATGCTGCAATGTTATGATGCCTTTCTGGTCGCATTTTAATATAAACTCTGCGATTTCCTGTTTCAGTTCAACAGGCCTGGATTCTCTTGTAGCTTTGTATTCTGGATATATCTGCCTCCTAAAAGTGGTTTCCCTGCTTTTATCGAGTACAATCGCCACATGATTAATCTGTGGAAATTTTGATCTGAGCTTTCCTATTAAGTTAAATATTGCGTCAGATGCCTTTATTCTTTCTTCTTCATTTGCATTTAATCCACCATAATACTGAATATTAAGCATCGAGTTTCCATCAACAATTAATAGCATGACCTGTACCTCTCTTTCTTTTCTCGAAAAATATATGTTTATCAAATTCCTGTAATTTTATTAAGTGCATTTTAATTGTTTCATAAAAAGATACTGCATCTGCATCTTTTGGAAATCCATTTTCAATTAAGAATATAGGGTTTTCCTCTACCTTCTTTATTACTTTCTGTGTTTTTGATATCTCATTTTTGATCCTATTTTCAATCATATTAAGGCATTGCTCTGGGTCTGATAAAAAATATTGATACAATGACGTTGTGTTTGTTTTAATATTTTGTTCATATTGTATAGTTCTCATCATTTTCCCATTTACATCTTCAGGTAAAAAAGAGTATTTGGTTTCCTCTTTTTTTACGTCAGCTTTTTTATATCCGATTAACTTCAATTCTTCTGCCGTGAATGGAAATGTGGGACCGGTCTTTTTTTCTGGGGTATAAGAAAAGCCATTAACCTGACAAATAAAATTAATTGCTTCCGTCGTTGACATTTTTTGTCCATTAAGTTCAGACTGTTCCTGAACCATAGTTATTACATCAGTATACGTTTGACTTGTAAAACAATAATAACCATGCCCATATAACATGCAGCTCCCAAAATTTCCATCTGGATGGCCCGTATGCTTTTGGTGTCCTGGACATATTATCTGTGTTTTCCCGCCACGTATCTTTGTCGGCACGCCTATTGCCGCAGCAACTGCCCCTACGTCAGCCTGCTCAATGATTTCCTTTTTGGTCATTGCACTTTCTCCTTTCTTTTTTATTTTTTTGTTCTAAAATAATATGTACGTCCTCCATATTAAACAAAAAATATAAAATATATTACATTTCCGCATCATGTTCACATCATGTGTGCATCTTCTAAAAATTATCTTCATTATATCTGTATTGTGTTTGTGTTCCATATGTGTTGTATGTATAACATATAACGGTTTTATGTTTATTGTGTGTTCATTTTGACTGCAATATATATGGGGTTTATATAAACATCACGTCTGTTATAAATCATTATTTACGTTTCACACTTATGATTATTTTTAAACAACAATGTGTTTTATATGCTTTTGATGCATGTTTGTTTTATATATAATTTATATGGGGTTTAAAAAGAATCTGTGTAAGATTTGAATAAACTTTATATAAGTATTATGTTCGCAGTTCTTACATTTCGTATCAAATGTATAATAGCTTTATGTATAACATGAAACAAATATGTGTATAAAACATATATGCTATAAATAGTACATAATTTA
>OBLI01001591.1_pt1 | contig 21618 bp, 34 predicted proteins | sample 1519701 | NCBI WGS metagenome assembly OBLI01 (sample SAMEA3663005, study PRJEB22513) | pig gut metagenome | biome: pig gut; feature: pig-associated habitat; material: faeces | place: France | collected 2012
ACCTAAATATTGTAAAATTATTTCTTTCATTTTATTTCCTCCTAATCTATAAATGGACTATCTAATGAACAATCTAATATATTATCGCCTTGAGCAACAATTCCACTATCTATTTTATTAAAACCATAAAAGACTATATTAAAATTGTTTTCAATATCTATATTTCTTAAAATTGTTTCACCCTCGCCTATATTGCCATTTGCTTTCGCTCTTTGATTATCAAAATAATTTATTGCATTTTCACTATTAAAATTGGATACTAATTTATATGTATAAAATATATTTGAAAAATCTCCAACTGATAAAATTTGTGTTTCTTTTTGTTTTACCATATAATCAACTGCTAATTCATTTATAGGTGCTTCAAAATGTACTATTTGTCCTATTGAGAACAAATCTGTGTTTTGAGTTACAACATTCAAATTAATTTCAGCAGAGCCTTTATATCTTATATATGATTGCCCAATTTTATTTAACTCATCACTTGATAAAACATCATTTCTATTTTCGTATCTAGCAATAACTCCTTTTCTTCCAGTTTGAGTTCTTATTCTTGATACTTCATCATTATCATATACTATTTGTCTACCTTGAACCAGTGGAACATATATTATATTTATTTCTACACCTGTTCCTACAATGGAAGTATTACTATTACTTTCAAAATTTTTTTCGCCAGGTTTATAATAAAAGTCTGCTTCTATTCCTAATTCTTCTTCTGTCTTTGTGGCAAATGTTTTCACTACTCCACCTTGTGTTATGCTCTTTATTATACCTATTTTTTCTTGAGTCATAAAAGTTCTTGTATAACCACTTGCAAGTATATTTTCTATATAATCTATTGAACCATAAACTTGGTCACTTATCATTACTTGTTTATTTCTATAATCTCTAGTTCCATAATTAAAACTTATATCTTTTATATTATTTTCTTCAAAATATTGTTCTGTAAACTTTATATTATTTGTTTTAGGTAATAAAGTAGGGTCATAAAAATCAATTGCTATCGTATTTTCATCTATTGTTCTTGTAAACCATTTACTTTGAGTTATATCTGCTATATATTGAAAAACATCATAAGCCGTTTTATTTTGTGTTGAATAAGCACCAATTATATCATCTTTCCCATATATTTGAAGATTACCTAATGTAAATCCATAATCTTTTATTGTATCTATTACCATATTTATTGCTTCTTCAATTGTTTTATTTGATATAACAAAATCAAGTGTTTCTCCCTCAGATAAGAAAGTTTTAAAATCTAATATTTGTAAAGAACAAAAATGAGGATTTCTAGGATTTAAACTTATATCACCCGAATTTTTAACAACTCCGCAAAATATTAATTCATTATCTTTTAAAATTTTACATTTTGAATAATCTTCTGGATAATAAAATTTACTTGTATAATCTTTTGTACTTTCCCAACTTTTTGGATAACAATTATTAAGAATGGTAGAAGAAGTTTTTAGCATTTCTTCTGTTATTGTAAACTCTTTATTGCTAATTACTTCTTCATCATTTATAAACATTTGTATCATTTTATCAACCTCCTACGCCATACCATAATTATAATCATTTTTAGAACCACCAGCGAAAGTTTTTATATCATTTACAACTTGACCTAATGAATCTTGTTTAACATTTACATTATTAATAACATTTACTTGTGGACTTAAATTAGTGCTTGTACTTCCATACAAACTAGGGCTTAAATCAAACATTCCATCAATTGATTTTTGTAAATCAGGTTGCATACTTTCCATACCTTCTTCTAACCCCATCATATTAAATTTACCTATTATAGCAAATTCTTTTGATGGACTATGTACTCCAAAAATTCTTTTTACTGCATTTATAACACTTCTTCCAAAACTTCTTATTTTTCCTAAAATCCAATCGACTTTTGAACCAATTCCGTTCCATAAGCCAACAATTAAATTTCTTCCTATACTTGATGCACCACTTAATCCATTTTTTAATGCTCTAAATATTCCATACCAAATTGTTGGTAATTTTGATATCAAATGAGGTAATTCTTGTAAAATTCCTTGTAATAATCTTGTTGTAAGTAATATACCTACATTTGCAATTAATGGTAATAAAGTTATTAATGATTGATAAATTCCTTCAATTATTTGAGGTAACATATCTATAATAATAGGCATTGAATTAATTAATCCATTTGCTATACCTGTTAGTAATTGAACTACTGCATTTAAGAACATAGGTAAATTATTTGTTATTATAGGTATTAATCCTAATATAGCACTTATTATTTTAGGATATAATTCTGGTAATTTTTGTGCTATTGTATTTACTATATATGTTGCACTTTGCAATAATTGGTCTAATAATGTAGGTAAAACATTTACTATACCATCTATTAAATTTATTATTCCATCTAATAAAGGTGGGACTAATGTTTGAATTAATATTGGTATTTGTGGAATTAAAGCATTTACTATTTGTACTAATCCACTTATTATTTTAGGAGCCATTTCTACTATTGCTTTTACTATATTATTCCCTAAATTTGTCATTGATGAAATAACATCATCAATACTACCTGCTCCACTTATAAAATTTGAAAGTGCCGATTTTGTAGCAAGAAATGAACCACTTATGGTCTTTTCTGCCTCTGCAGAAGTGTTTCCTAAAAGACCCATTTTGTTAACACCTTGTTCCAACATATTAGTAATTGCTTGTTGATATTCTGCGACTGGAACATCTGTTAATTTTTTATATTCTTTGCTTAAAAAACCACTTGCTTGAGCCTGTTTTAAAAATCCATCTGTTGTTTGAGGCAATAATCCAGCAAATTGGTCAGCAATACTTAAATAACTAGATGTACTTCTTGTTATCATTTTATATTTTTCAGATAATAAATTAATATCAGCACCAGTTCCAGTAGCATAATCACTTATTGCTTGTAAACCTTTTTTTGCTGTGTCATATCCTTTTTGGTCGCCCATAGTTGAAGCAAATGTTGCTCCGACATTATTCATAGCCGTTAAATATTCTTGAGCAGACATATTCATGTTTTTATAAGCATCTGTTGCGTCTTTTTCAATTTTTGAATAATCCATTTCATCAAATATTTTTTTTGCTCCACCTGATAGCTGTTCCATTTCAGAGAAACCTTTTACACTAGCTCCAATCAGTCCTGTCATTGCAGTTGTTGCAATAGCAGTTCCTTTTAAAAATGCTTTGCCAATTGTTCCTCCCATTTTAGAGAATTTTGAACTTATATCACTTGTTTTTTTATCTAAATCTTTATCATCACCTTTAAAATGAAAGATAACTTCTCCACCATTCATATTATCACACTCCTTTCTAAAAAAATAAGAGCAAGGGCATTTATACCCTTACCCTTTTAGGCTATTGTGTTACTACTTCACCTTTACCATTAATTACTATTGTTAAACTAAATTCTGATGCATCTTCTGCTGAACCACCTAGTTCTCCAAAATTTAATACACAAGGTACTTTATATTTTGTATATTCTAAAACACCTTCTTGAACTCCACTTAATAATTCAAATTGAACTAATTGATTATTAAATTGTGCTATTGTTCCATCTTTTAATAAAGTATGAATTTTACCTATTAATTCTTTAATAGCAGCATTATTTATATCAAGTTTAACAGTTGTTTCAATACTCATTGCTACACCAGTAATTATACTTCTTTGAATAGCATCGCAGAATACATAAAAATCTTGTTGTTCTAGTTCTGTATTAAATGTTACTTCTGTTGTAGTACACATTTCAGTAAATGTTGGTACTGAACTTGTTCCTGTATTTAATGATAAACCTTTAATAAGGTCTCTATTACTTAAATAAAATTCCATTTTTCTATTCCTCCCATATTTTATTTACTACACATTTATAGGTAGCATTATAGCCCACTCTTCTAATGTCTAAGTATTCAATAGGTTGTGGGTTAGCCCATTGAATAAACATTAATTGCCATTTTTCCTTTTTTCCATCATCATTAGTAACTTCTCTTACTATGTTATGTCCGATTAAGTTTCCTAGCATTAATGATATATTTTTACATTCTTGAATTGATAAACCATATATATCAAACATATAATAATTAAACATAGGCATTATATCACCATAAAACACTTCTTTTTGGCCTGTTTGTTCTTGTATAGTAATTACCCTTTTGTCATTATCATTTGTTGAATATTCAGCCTTTATTTTCCATTGTTCAGTAGTATAGTTATTGACTAATTCTTGAATATAGTTTATTAAGATTAATTGCTTTCTTTCAATGTCTTTTTGTGTCATTTTAATTTATTCCTTTCAACTGCTTGTTTATTAATATTGTTATATTGCTTTCTATATACTTCAGCATACCATTTTCCAAAAGTGTTCGGTGTACTCCATTTAGTATTTGCACCCATTTTCCATACATATTTTGCATAATTAGTATAAGAACCAATATAATAACCTTGATTATCTTCTTTTACTCCACCACTTGCGGATGAAATCCTTAAATGTCCACTATTTTTACGATTAGATAATGGTATATTTTGAGAAGACATATCTAAAGTTATCTTAGCAATATCATAAAGCATTTTTTTTGGTGTTTGTTCTATTTTGTTTTTTGCACCAGGTTGCCATTTAAAATTAACATCAACATTCATTTTACTACCAAAATCTTATTTTCAACTCTATTAAATAGCCATCCATCTTTTACTTCTAATATAGTATGGACTTTTTCTTCAATAACCCCTCTATTTCCTAGAAAAATTATTTGGTCGCCCTCTTTAACATCTACCCATCTTGGTACTTGATAATAACCAGTAGCCTCTGGATGCGTATAAATACCAAAATTTATAATTTCATCAACGCTACAAGGACAACATTTAATAAAAACTTCTTTATAATTTTGGTCATCAAACACATTATTATCTTCATCTCTATTAAATTGCCTTAATTTTTCTTTCATTCCATTAACTAAAAACATTATTCTCCTCCAAAAGGTATTGTTAAACTCATATTATCAGACATTCTACTTCCTCTATATAGATAACCATTATTTCCTAATATTCTTAATGATAAAGTTGAATAATCACTATTTAAGTCAGCAGACATATTACCTGCTTTTATATTTTTATTATAATCTATAAATGGTATATCATGTTCAATCATAAATCTTAATTGCTCCATAGAAGCATTTTTAATAGGCAAAGGGACACTTGTCGTATTCCAACTTGTGTCCCTATATATTAAGCCTACTTGTGAGAAAATCATCTCACTAACTGCTTCTATCTTCCAAGTTGAAATATCAGCATTTGCATAATCTGGGTATTTTAACTCAAATTCTGCTTTTGTGAAAAATTGCATTTTCTCACTTCCTTTCTAACTATTCAGCAATTACAATTGTTCCATTGAATGCATTAGAATAGTTACCATATTTATCTACACCATAGATTGAAACATTGAATGTTCCTGCTTCTGTTGGTGTTCCAGTAACTGCTCCAGATGTTGCATTTAATGATAATCCAGCAGGAAGTCCAGCAGCCTCATATTTAACAACTTCTGTACCAGCAAATGCTGTTGCTTGAGTATATTCTTGATTAACTTTACCAGCATCAAATGTTCCAGCATTAACTGTTGGAATGCTTTCAACTAATTTAATAACTGCTTCTGGTCTAACAGTTTTTGCTCCAAACATGATATTTCCTTCTAATACGAAATCCTTTGTATTCGCCATAGGTCGCTAATCTATGACCGTTCTCTTATGAACTGCTATATGTCGCCATATAGAGTAGACTATCTCTTTACCCTCGCCTTTACGTTAGGGTATCTCGCACTTCCAATCGCTTGATTGTACTTCCCCTCTGGGAATAGTCGTTACACCTTTCTATTTTCATAGACTTGGCACGGTATTGTCTGCTTGAGAGTTTTACCGTTTTCACGAGATTTTTTAAGAATACTATTTCTAGTAAACTGACCTTAAATTAAGAAATAAACTTTTAATAAAATTCTTAATTTTTGTTAAGCCTGGGAATCCTGGGTAGTTACCATCATATTGTGCGAATGAACTCCAGAATGTATCTCCAACAACACCAACTTCGTTAGCAAAGTAACCAACTACATTAGTATCTTGTTTATTCTTATCTTTAGCAACTACGTTACTATTGATTTGGAATACACTAACACCATAAGCATCAGCAATTTGTCCCATATCTACACCTTCAACACCTGCTCTTGTTTCATATTTAAGAACTGATGTTAAACTAGATATAAAATATGAATATGCGTCACTTCTTAATCCTAGTAAGTAACCATCATAAATATCTCTATCGAATAATTTAGATTTTAAATCATTAATTAATTCAACAGTTTCAGTTCCATTAGATGGAGCCCATTTTGCGATTTGTCCATCAGTATAAGCCATAGAACCATCTGCTGGACCTGTGATATCAGAATTTAATTTATTAAATCCGTAAATATCAATATTTTTAGCAACTTGAGCATTCTTTAATTCTATTTGCCCTTCTATTGCTCTTTCAATTCCTGAACCCATTACAATTGGACTAATTCTGAATGAATAATCCATTGCTAATTCAGTTAAGTCTACTTTAACGCTTTGATATTTAGCAAGTTCTGTTTTTAATCCTTCATTTGCTATTTCAACATTATCACGAACATTTAAAGTAGTATCAAGTTGTTTAATAACTTCGATGATAGGTGTACCTGTTCTTGTTACTTCCATATCACTTCTACTTAACATTTTATAGAATTGTGATTGGTATAATAAGTTAGCATACACTCTTTTCATTAAACCTTGTAGGTCTAAATTTACTCCTGTAAAATTCATAATTTTCTCTCCTTTCTTTCCTCTATATTTTAACTAAAATTATTTAGTTACAGGTATAATTAAATCTTTAATAGAAGTGTTTCTAGTGATTTTTATATCATTTGTTTTACTTCCATTATTTCCATTAACTCCTCCATTTTCATTTGGTGCTGGAGTATATGGTGTTTTTTCTTCTGCAAAGTAAGTATTTTTAAATCTTTCTGCTATGCTATCAACTGCCTTTTGGTCGTCTTTTTCATCAGCATAAAGACTATTTCTTAATTTTACTACTTCATCAAAGTTTTCTTCTTTAAAACCTTTTCTAACTAATTTACTCTCTAAAGATACTCTAGCCATTTTTTCGTTTGTATCACTTAATATCTTTGTTTGATTATTATAGTTATTTTCTAGAGTAGTATAATCACTTTGCAATTTGTCAAAATCTTCTTTTTTTACATAGCCTGAATAATCAGGTTTTTCAATATCACTATTTTTAGTGTATCCTTTGTATAAATCTTTTGACATTTTGTCTAAATCTAGGTCATCATTACTAATTGTAATATCTTTGTTTTTTAAATATTTTGTAATATCTAAATTCATTTTTCTTCTCTCCTTTACATAAGTAAAGTGCTAAATGTGTCGACACGGCATATAGTTTATAGTCATAATTGCCTCTGGACTATTTCATTAGTTCTTTTTGCTCTTTTATAGCACTATTTAAAGTTCTTATTTGAGCATTGATTTTATCAACCTCCTCATAGTTATTTAACTCTTTATAAATATCTCGGTCAGTCTTTAATCTTTTTCTTTTTAGTTCTAACGCTTGTTTTTTCTGTCTTGCTTGGTATCTATCTTTCCACTCATTAGAACTATAATCATCAGTTTCTTTTTGCCCTACATTTGTAGTTATGTTATGTTTACAATTTGGATGCTTTAATCCACCTTTATAAGCATTTTCTATATTTTCATATTTTGATGATTTACCAGTCAAACTATAAAATTTTCCTTGCCATTCTTGACATAAAGGACAACTAAATGGATGAGGTTCTACATAAACTATATCAGTATTATTTTCATAACAATAATTAATAGTTTCATTCCACGCACTACTTGTTAAGTTAGTGTTATAAACCATTGAATTATAACTTGCTATGTCGTGGTATGCTTTTATTGTTCCATCTTGATTATGGTAAGCAACTACTTTTTCAACTTTATCGTATTGAGTAAGTTTCTTTTTTAAATAGTCATCTATACTTATATACTCTTTTTTAGCCGTTTTAAGCGTTGTTTTATAGTAGTTAGTAACAACCTTTATAAATTTATCTTTTGCCTTAATTTGACTGGTTTTATCTAATTTAAACAATAAATCTGATAATTCTTTTTCTGTAAAATCTATTTTTTCACTAGATATTGGTGTTTCATTTGTTTCGACTACTTTATCTTTTACTTTTTTATAACCTTTTGAAGTTCTATTTTTTTCAATTTTATTATATTTAGAATTTACTTTGTTTAATTTGCTTTTAAATATGTCATATGATATTTTTCCTATTAAACAAGTGAATACAAGTTTTTTTACTTCATCTAAATAATCATAACTTTCTTTTGAATAACTTTGAACTTCTTCATTGATTATTTCTGATATTTCATCTTTCATTTACTACACCTCGCCATACTCTATTTCTATTGATTTTCTTTCTTTTTCATTTTCTTCTATTAATTTTTCAATAGTAAGCATATCTTCTTTATCTATATCATCATCTATTAATTTTTTTAATATAGGAGTTATTATTTTTGCTTTTATTGAATATGGTATACTTCCAACACTTTGAACTTTATTTAATACTTGTAATTTTTTCATATCTGTTAGTTTTTCATTTAAGCCATAATCCCAATTTAATTCACTAGGTATTAGATTTTTAGTTATTCCTTGACTTTGTTGTGCCTTAACTATATTTTCTAATAAATGATTTATTTGAGGTTCTATTTGTGTTTTAATAGCCTCAATAGTCATATCTGAATTATTTTTACTTAAATCAACACTATCTACATTTTGATATGCGTCTTTTTCATAGCCAAAACTTGCTGGGCTTAATCCTGCCATTTGTATTATTTGATAATCACAGAACTTGAATGAAGTTATATATTCATTTACTCTTATTTGTCCTTGTAAAAATTCAAATAAATAATGTTCTTTATCTCCAGGTAGTAATGTAAAATAGTCTGCTAATTTTCCAACACTCAATGTATCAACTTTATAATGAGTTGCTCCAGGTGTCCAATTTGTAACTATATCACCACTTTGGAAATGTTGTGTTGTTGCTATCTTTGTTTTTGTTTTTTCTATTTCATCAGCAAATGTATTAAATATTTCCATTTCTTCATTGATAAATTTTTTGCTATCTTTAAAGAAGTCTTGTCCTACATCTATATTTATTAAAATTTCATAAGGTAATATATATTTTGGTAGATAATCATTACCAGTATATTTATTGAAAACATTTATATCAATTGGTACAAGTTTACTTCCATCAATTTTAAATGATTTCATATTCATGTAAGTTATACCATTATCTATTAAAATTTCTCTATGTAGTTCATATGTTTCATCAGATGTATCATACTCTTGAATTATTGTTCCACTTATTACTTTATCAAATTTTTGTACTAAATCATGTATATCTGATTTTTTAATACATTCAAGATAAATCTTATTATCGAATTTATGTATTAATATAAAACTTTCTTCTTCATATATTGCTAACTCTAAGCTTTCTTTTAAGGCAGGCATTAACCAATTAATATTGAGCCCTTCTGTTTGTGTTACTAAATCACTACCGAATATTTGATTAACTATGTATGTAGCAACTTTTTTACCACTTGGTGCAACTATATATTTTGATTTTCTAAATATGTTAGGTTTACCATTTGTTATACCATGTTGTGTAACTGTTGCTTCTACTTTGATATAAGGTGCTTCTAACACATTGTAAGCGCTCTTTATTCTTGCATTATTCATTTACTTCCACCCCCTCATGTATAATAACCTCTATATGAGCTGTCTTTTTAACTTCATCAGTATATTTATACTTATAACTTCTAACAACTATTTGTACAGGCTTATTTGTACCTAATAAGTGTTTTTTATTTCTTACTTTTACTACATAAATTTTATTCATTGGAGCAAAGTCTTTATCTATTTTTAAACATTTAATACATTGTCCATTTAAATAGAGATATAATTTCCATTTTTTATTTTCTTTGTATGTTTTTATTATTTTTTTAATTTTATTTATCATTTTATACCTCCTTTCTATAAAATAAAAAGCATAAAGACATTTCTATCTCTATGCTTCTTATGTTTCGACACATTTTTTGCACTTATCTAGCATATTCATTATACCATATTTATTAGTATAATGTCAACTTTCTCTTTTATAACTCTTTATATGAGTATAATGTGATGGATATATTTCATATTCCTCTATCATTTTGCATTTTTGACAAGGTATTTTTATCCTTAACGGAGTTGTTATATCTATACCCATCTTTTTCAAATTATTATAATATTCTTCTATGTTAATTTCTAATAAAAATCTTTTACTAGCCTTACACCTTAGTTCTATTTTAATCAACTCCCTTTTATACTATAGGACATTTCCCTTGTTCTTTCCATTCTGCAAGTAGATATCTGGTTCCATCTAAATGATGGTCAAATTCTTTTACATAACAATCTATGCCAGTTTTTGCACTTCTTATAGTATCATATCTATAACTCTCAAACTCAACTATTCCTTCATCTTTTCCACCATATATTGGCGTTCCATCATCATTCATATGTTTTATGCTATTTCGCTTATATACATAATAATAACCTTTGTAAATTAATGATTGTAAATGTTGCACTCCCTCATTAACTGACCCTGCTCCTTTTGTTGCAAGTGTATGAGGTATATTATCAGCAATTAGTCTATTATGATAATGTGTTGCTTCACTATCTATTACGCAAGTAGTTATTGGTACATGAGGATATCTTTGTTTTAAATATAATAAGAATAATCTTAATTGTTTACTATAATATTCAGTTGTTGGATTATCATGTTCTTTTTTTGCGTCATGATAATATATTTCTAGTCTTATCAACTTCCATTTTTTTTCATTCTTATCATATACTAATGCTATTGGTACAAATGTTGTTGGATTACTATTACCATAATCTATTCCTATACCAATTTCTCTAAATACATATCCTTGTAAACTATCTATTATATTTATTTGATTAAATACTCTACCACTTGCTAATACCCACTTACAGAATATTTTTTGGTCTCTTAAACTACCTGGCGGGAACATTTCTAATACTTTTCGCATAGCTTCTTCTGTGTCAAGTTTAGGGTTATCATAAGGCAAAAATGTATAATGTATAGCATTTGGTTTATTGTCTATATAATCAACTTTATACGGGTGGTTTTCTCCTCCCTCGACATTAAATGAATGTATTGTCTTTAAATAAGGATGATTAGCATAGCTTACTTGTCTGCCCGGAAATTCGTTGAATGGTTCTTTTAATTGCCCTTGATATATTCTAGCACTTTCGTCCATCCACTCGAATATTAAAGGTTTACCTAATATCTTGTTAAATGCAAGAACATTATTAAATCCAAAAAAATAATATCTTATGTTGTATATTTCTAGATATTTATCATCAGTCTGCCATTTTAATATATAGTCTTTACCTTTTACAAGCCCCATATCATCTAAAAACTTTTTTATAGGTTCTAATATGTTACCTTTTAATGTTTCTAAACTCCACCCAGTAATAGAGCCAAAATATGTTTCTTTAGGATTGTATTTATAAAGCTCTTGAGCATACATAATAGTAGCTAAGCATATATCATATGTCTTACCACTTTGCGTACTTCCTAATACATATATCTCTGTTTTATTAGGGGATATAATATCATTCAGTAGGTTTTGTTGTTTTTTTGATAGTCTTATGTTCATTTTCCAACTTCCTATCAATTTCTTGTATTTTTTGTGTTGTTCTTCCTTGACATTCATTACTTTGAATATCTTTGATAATTAATTCTCTTTTTTCTAGTTTTAATTTTTCTTCTTCTGATACTATAATATTATTACTATTTTTTATCATGTATCTATTGTTATTTATTTTTATAAACTCCATATAGTCCTCCTATATTTTAAATACAGAGCCATCATCAGAATAAACTCCATAACCATTACCTAGTTCTTTGTATACTCTTCCATTTCTTACATTAATAGTTTTTGTATGTTCTACTCTTTTAGGTATTTTAACAAATTTATCAGGAATATTTGCAGGTTCTTTTATTACTTCTTTATTAATAGGTTTATTGTCTAATGACATTATTTCTATGTTTTCTTTTTCTATTGGAATTTCTAATTCATCCATAGTTTCAATATCTTCAATTTTAATTCCTTTCTTTGTATCTTTTTTTCTAGCCATAATTTTAATTCCTTTCTAATATATTGGTTGCCCTTCTAGGGTTCGAACCTAGACTCTTTGCATTCAAAGTGAAATGTGTTACCAATTCCACCAAAGGGCAATATCTTTAATAGATACTGTCTAATGATATAAAGGTTTGACCTTGTTATAAGTTAGTATACAAGGGCTTATCTAACTATTTCCTAAAGCGAACAAGTTAATTACTCTTGAACGATACCTCTTTACTTCTCACTTTTTATACATCATAAGACACTACCTGTTAAAGGCAATGTGCAAGGAAATTGTAAACCACTTTTTCCACTAAATTAATTATATCATATTACTTCAACAAAGTCTATATCAGGATACTTCGTTAATAACATTTTTATTTTAAGCCTGTATACCTTATCTTTTGCTGTTATAGGGCTTTTAATGTCCTCTATGATATATTTACCCTTTTCATTATCAAAGTACTTAAAATCTGCTTTATAATATGTTTTAGGATACGTTTTGCCTTTATAATGAATTGTATCTAGTAATAAGAACTTTGGTTGTAGTTCTAGACTTTCTATTTGCCCCAAACTATGAAGATGTTTTAATTGTATATATCTATCTCTTTCTTTTTTACTATCAAACTTTATTCCATTATAGATAACTTTGGTGTTGTGATATTTGTTACTTTTTATCTTCATATAATACACTCTCCAATTTACTATTATCTACTACTTCTAATTTTATTGTAGGAACTGATACTTCTGTTTTTTCTGCTTCTAATTCTCCTATTGTTTCAAGAATAGTTTTATAATTAATAGCATTACCTTTCATAGCACCTTTTACAAGCCCCATATTTACTAAATCTTGATAAGTCTTTCCAGTAGGTACTCCTTTTTTATCTTTAACTTCTTGCTCTAGTAATTCCATAAGTGCTAATTTAAAAGATTTTTTTAATTGTCTAGTTTTTCCACTAGCCCTACCTCCCATTATTGCTATTTGTCTTTGCTCTTTCTCTGTTCGCTTATTAAAAGGTATTAAATTATCTTCTTTAGCCATAATATCACTTCCTTATTTTGTTTTTTACATTTATCCACACTTTTCTTCCTAAAATACTATTAATTTCTTTGATTGTATATCCTTTTAAATATAATTTTATACATTTTAACTCTTCTTTTGTTAGATTTGCTTTTTTTATTAATTCGTCTAAATATATTTTTTCATCTATTTTATTGTATGGATTATTGAAATCTTCTGATAAATAACTTTGTTCTTCTTCTCCTAAGCCATCTATTATTGAATCGTAACTTATCTCGTGCCTTTTTTTCGATGAATTAAGATAGTTATATAACCAAAATTGTTTGTCTGCATTGTATAACTTTTCAAACGTGTAATTATTTTTGTGTTTATTTTGATATCTATTCCATAAGACTAATAATTTATGTATATAATAATCATATAATTCATCAAATTCCACGTGGTGTAGTTTCTTTATATCAACTCTACATAATATTTCTACTTTTTTGTAGTATTTTATTAATTCTTCCATTATATAAACATTTTCCCATTGTGATATTTCTTAAAGTCTTGATACTTTTTTAGCAACTCTTCTTCTTTTTTTATATCTTCATCAATTTTGTCAAATATCTTTGCTATATGCTCTTGCGTATTTATATCATCATGTATAACTAATTCCATATAGTTAAATACTTCTGGTTGAATATTTATTCCTGTTTGATATTTTGCTAAAAATTTTGGTAGTAAATCATTTATAACATAATACAAATACTTAGTATTAATAATTTTATTATTTTTACAAGTTAAAATTATATATTGACTTTCCACAGTAGTATCTTCTTCTAAATAAAATATTTGACCTTTGCTAGCAGACACTTGAATAATGATATTACCTTTTTCATAAACTTTATTTTTCTTTGCTCTTTCAATATCAACTAAATCTAATAATTTTACTTTTTTATAATCCTTTAAATTCATATATCACACCAACCATTCCATCAAAGGCTTTATTACTTTTGAATAATATTCTTTTTCTTCTGGTGTTGTACCCTCTAATTGTTCCAGCATTTTTTTTAATTCGTGTTCCGTTTCTTTAGTTTCTTTTTCAATTCTAATCATATCTTGGACTACTTCTCTTAAATCTGGTAAAGGTTCATCCTCAAAGGTATCTATATATCTAGGAATATTAAGGTTATAGTCATTTTCAATTACTTCTTTATAACTTGCTAAATGTGAATATTTTTCTATTTCATTTCTATTTTTGTATGTTTCAATTATTTTATTTATTTGTTCATCACTCATATCATTTTGCTTTGCTTTATTTATGCAATTTTTAGAACTATCTATAAATAAAATATTATTATCTTTTTTATTTTTATTTAATATTAATATACAAGTTGGTATTTGTGTATTTAAGAACATTTTATCAGGTAAACCTATAATACTATCAATTAAATTATTATCTATTAGTTGTTTTCTTATTTTGCCTTCTGCTTGCCCTCTAAATAAAATTCCATGAGGTAATATCATGAATGCTTTACCATTTTCATCTAATCTATATAAAATATCTAATATAAATGCAAAATCTGCCTTTGATTTTGGTGCTAACTCATATGAATTAAATCTTTCATCTGCTATTGGTTGCCATTCTAAAGAATATGGAGGATTAGATATTATTGTTTTATATTTTCTTTCTTCGATATTTTCAGTTTTTGTTATAGTACTATATTTTGTTCCTTTTTCCAATTTATAAATGTCTAATACTTCATTCTTTAATACATCTTTTCTTAATACATATCCTTTGATATTCCTTATTGCTAAATTAAATAACAAAGTTGATATACTTCTTTGTGATAATTCTTCACATACTATTGATAAATCGTTATTTTCATTATAAGAAAATAAACTTAATGCTCCTGTCCCGCTACATACATCTAACAATGTGTCTTTTTCATTTTGTAATTTTGAGATAATTTTACATATTGCGTCTGGCGTATAATCTTGCTTTAAACTTTTTCTATCTGCGTGCTGTTCTTGAAAATAATCTCTAAACAAGTCTTTTGTTAAATCAATATCATATTCCATAAATTTATCAAATAACTTAATCATTGAATTGTTATCTAATAATAAAGCCATAAGTTTATCAGGTAATTCATAACTTTCTTTTATTTCTAAAAGATTATTTATTATTTGATTTGTTATTTTATTATCTCTGAATAATGACATTTGATTATTCATTATTACCACCTACTTAATTATATCTTTTAATTTTTCTATTACATAATCACAAGAAACTCTAGATATTAATGTATCATCAGTGTTTTTATCTACTTGTTTATTATGTTCTAATTCTTTAATAAATTCTTTTATTTTTTCTGTGTTGTCTGGTTTATCAGGCTGTTTTAATGACTTTTCCAATTTTTCTACAAAATTATTTGAAATTTCTATTTTTATTTCTAATGTTTCTATTTGATTTTCATAATCTTTTATGCTTCTTTTTATATCTGATAATAATACTTTTATATAATCTTTCATAATTACTCTTACCTTCCTAATTCATCTAGAGAACTTTCTATTATTTGTTCAATTATTTCATTTATTGGTCTATTTGGAAAACATTTAAATGCATATGGTAGATTAATTTTAATTGTACAAGATATTTCTGCAAAACTACCTTTTCTTGTAAGTTCAATACTTATATCTTCACCTTCACCACTTATTGACATTATAAATATATTAAATCTTTTATTTATTTTTTTAATATCTTTTAGGCTTAATATTCCTATCATTTATTTTAATTCTGCCATTTCTAAATATTTATTATTTAATTCATTTACTACTTGTAAGGCTCTTACTTTCTCATCATATGCTTTTGTTAATCCTATTCCGTTTTTAACTACCCATACTTGACTTACTTCTACTTCATTATCTACTAATGTTCCTTGGTCTTTTTTATTATGTGTAATTGTTGATTTATCTACTACCTTTGTAGTTTTGATTTTATTATATTCAACATCTTTTTCAATTATCTTTTCAAATAATGCTTTCTTATACATAATTTCATCTAATTCCATATATTCAATATTACATAATAATTGTGCTACTGGTATTAGTGTATAATTTCCTTTATTATCTTCGTATTTTGCTATTTCTTTTGTTACCTTTGTTATATTTTCATTAAATTTTATTAAATCTCTTTCCATTTTTTATTTTCCTCCTAAATATTTACTTTCTTTTGCTTTTGTTTTTAATTCCCTATAAATTTCATCTGTACTGATAAAAATTTGTGGGATTTGATTTATTCTTTTTAATTCTCTCCAATATTTTCGTTCTTCCTTATCTTTGATTTTACCTAGTTCTATTGTCCTTGATTTTATTATGTCATATAATGGTTCATTTTTTGGTATGCTTCCTAATTTCTTTTTAAATTCAAAGAAGCCTAAATTCATAAAATTTTCCCAACTTATGTTTTCATATCTACTACAATAAAACGCATATGCTTGGTCTAAATCATCCTGATAAGCAAAACAAAATATTTTTTTATTTATTGGTCTTTTATAATTATTTGTTATTTTCGCTACTGGGAGTATCATCATCAGGTTGTGTTAATATGCTTATAAGTTTTTGCCCAAATAAAGCCATTTCTTGACCTAATACAGGGTCTGTACTTGTTGCGTCTATTCCTAATTCTTCTAACAATTTTATTATATTCATATTAAATGATTTTTCTATTATTTTATTTATTGTTAAAATTTGTTCTTCTTGTATAAATTGATTTTCTAATTGTAAATAATTAGTTTCATCATAAATTATTTTACCATTACCTAAATCTTTTTTTATTACTAAATCATCTTTAGTTTTACCTTTTTTTGTTAGAAAATCTACTAACTTGAATTTAGCCTCTGCCGTTATTCCTTCTAACATTTCAGCAATTCCAACGGTTCTTTTAAATGGTATCTTCTTTTCTTCACCATTTTTTTTGTAAATAAGTTCATAATCATCTAAACTTATTTTTTTAAATTCATAATTCATATTATTCCTCCTTCGGCAATAAAATTTTGCATTAACAAACTCATTAATTACCAAACTCTTAATGCATTACAAGAATATTTTGAGTTGAAGAATTAAAAACAAATTTTGAATAAAATAATTAAGGGGGATAATTAATTTTTTCCTTCAACCCTACTGCCTACTTTATTATATCATTTAATTAATTCAATGTCAATTATTTGACTCTTTCATTACATCTAACGCAATAAACTTCTTTATCTTTATTTGTCATAAATATACTATGTTTTTTACAACTAGGGCATATTCCTTTTGGTTTTCTGCCATATGTATTTTTTATATTAATTTGGTTTTCTTTTTCTTTATTTTTTTCTAATTTTCTTTTAAAACTCATCTTTCCATTTTCCTTTCGTTTTTTTCAATGTTTCTTACATTTAATAACTTCTTCTTTTGCAAAATAACCATATTTTTTATATTGTATTTCTAATAATTTATGTTGCCATTCTTTTTTATTTGAATGCACTAATCTGTGACACTTATCGCATAATACTATTATATTTTTTTCTACCGTTAAACCTAATTGACTTCTATAATAAATGTGGTGTCTATGTAAATAACTTGTACTACCACATAATTGACAATATGGTTGTTCTTCGGTTATTTTTTCATATACTAATTTTTCTTGTTTATTCATTTTTTAAAGTATATGTACTATAAGTACAATAATGTCCATATCTATTTTTTTTAGTAGTACTTACACTTATTATATCATATTTTCTTCTTAAAACATAAATTATATGTGATAATCTTGTTACTCCATAAATCTCAAATGCTTCCCAACTCGTTATTTTGCCTTTTTCTAATAAATGTTTTTCTATTAATTGTTTTTGTGTTTCCATAACTAACCTCTTATCATTTCTTCTAATCTTTTTAATTCATCAGGGCTTAATGTTTCTATGTCTTGTTCTTCGCATTCTTCACATAATCCTTGTAATAAAAATGCAAACTCTCTCGTGTTTAATTCGTGACTAGGTGTAAATACATGATAAACTATAAATTCTTGTCCATTTTTTATTATTTTAGATTTTCTTTCATAATACTCAATACCTCTTAACTTTGTATCTTTAGGTACTAAAATTTCGTATCTTTGTGAATAATCTTTAAGCATTTTAAAATGTAACTCTTCTACGCTTATTTTTAATGTTAATGCAAGTTCATTTAATAATTTCCAATATTTAGCATTTTGGTCTAGATTTCTTTTTTCTTTATACTCTTTTACTTCATAAATTTTAGTATCATCTAATTCCAACATATATGGAATTAATTTTTTTATTGTTCCTCTCATTTTACCTCTTAAAATGCTATCATATCATCTGTTATTTCTATTTGTTCTCCAAATTGTTTAAATATTTCCTCATTTGAGCCATTTTTAGCCTGTTCTTGAGGTATTCCTGTTACATTAATAGATTTACTAGCCTTTGATATAAACTCTACTCTATTTGCCATAAAAGTATAGTCATAGTGTTTATTGCCTTTAGTGTCTTCCCAATTATGATTTTTAACTATATATTCTATTCCTAAAATATCTCCTTTTTGACAATATTCATTAGTTGTTTCTGCCATTTTTCCAAATATTGTTATATCTAAAAATGTTGTATCATCTTTTGTATTATTACAAGCAATTGTTATTTTTGTAACTGCTTTGTTTGAACTTGTATATCTTAATTCTGGATTTCTTGTTAATCTTCCTACAATTATTCCTTTATTCATTAATTTTCACCTACCTGTGTCTTTATTTCAATTGGTACTATTGCTTCTGGTTTAAATATAAATTCATAATCATATCTAGAAACATCACTATCTTCTAATTGTTCTACTACATATGTAGTTTCTTCTGCTAAATACAACATATGTTTTTGATACTTATTATCTCCAATTTTACATACAACCTCTAATTCACTATTAACATCACTACTTCCACCTTGTATGCTACATTTACCTGTCATTGTGAATAAATAATCTCCAGTTCTCAAATTTACAAATGTTATTCTTCTTTTTACTTTAAATTCATCACTTTCTCTGCTTATGTTACTACTAACTGTTTCTGCACTTGTGCAACCTGTTAATAATGATAATCCTATTACGCTTATTATTGCTATTACTATTTTTTTCATATTATTTCTCCTATATTATTGCTAATAAATAATTTTTATCTATTCTTTCTAATTTAACTAATTTTCCTAATCTTCCTTTTGGAAGCCATAGGCAATATAATTCATCTACTTTACCATCTGCTAATTCATATAAACTATTTTGCCAAGAAACATATAACTCATCTAATTCATAAGTTGTTTTTATATCAATTATAGCACTTTTACCATTTACATATCCTTTTAAATCTAATGTTCCAGCATATTTATACTCATATGATATTCTTTTTTCACTATCAGTTATTTCTATATTGTATTTATCTTTTATTTTTAAATAATCTTTTAAACTCTCTTCCTGATATATGTTTGGTTTATAATATCGTTTTATATATGCTAATGGTTTTTTTGGCTTTTTCTTTTCTATTATTTCAATAAATTTGTGAAGTTCTGTTCCATAACTTGCTTTGTTTTGTAATATCTCTTTGGGAACATTGTCATACTTTAATGGAAATAATTCTTGAAGTATTTGTGTTACACTTTTTAGAATTATTCCATTTTTTATGTATGTATGAGTTTTTTCATCAAATTCTAATTTAATTGAACTTGACATATGCTTTTCTTGTAGATGGTACTAAGTATTGATTATAAAGTTTTTCATTTTCTTTTTTAAATTTTGTACTATCAAATCTATTTGTTGTAGTTTCTTCATAATACGTTGCTTTAAATGTTCCATCTGGACTTGTATATTTTTTTATTCCGTTTAATTCCATTTGTTCTTGGAACATATCTTTTAATTGTTCTTCCATTTTTGCAAGTTCAACTTTTGCTTTTTGAACTTTTTTTATAAATTTTATTCCTTCTTTTGTTAATTCTAATTCATTATTATTTACTACTATTAAATTATTTTCCATATTAATTTTCCTCTTTCTTTTTTATATTTTTACTTATTAATTCACTTGCTTTTTGCATTGTGATATCTTCTATTTTTGTAATATTGTTTAATTCTAATAATTTATTTAAGTTATCATCTTTATAAATTTTTAATAATAATTCTATTTGTTTTGGTGTTGCTTTTCTTTCTTCACTGTTACTTGCGTCTGGATCATTGCCATCCGTATCTTCTTCAGTTGCCATTCCTAAAAAAGCACCTACACTATATCTTTTGCGATAAGTTATTTCTGCACCTTCATCTTGAATTTTAGTACTTTCATTATCTTTAAATGGAAATGTATTTGTTTCAAATATATGTCCTGACTTGTGTATTAAAATACATTTAACTCCATTTATTCCATTATCATCAACTCCTATTGGTTGAAGCAATGCAAAATTATTATTTTCTTTTATTTTATTTAATATGTTGTCTAGTGGAACATAATTAAATGATTTTTTAGTCCACTCTCCTTTTTTGTTTTGAACACTATATTCTACTTTAGAACTTTTTTCAAGTCCTTTAATATTATTTACTAATTCTATTAAGTCCTTTGCTACTTCTGGGCTTAAATTTTCAAATCCTTTCATTTTATTCCTCCTTACTACTTAAAAAACATACTTTTTCTGCTATTAATTGTAATTGTACTGTGTTGTTTAGATTTTGTATTCTTCCTATAATACCAACTATATCGCCTTTTTTACAATATTCACAAACATTTTCTGCAATACCTTTCAACAATGTACAATCAATAAAATCTGTGTCATATTCTCCATTTTCATTTTTAAATGTTCTAGGTATTGCTAAATTAATTATTGCAAATTTACTACCATCTTGATTTTCCATCATTTCTGGTGTTTTTGTAATTCTACCTACTAATGCGAATTGATTTAACATAATTCTTCCCTCCTTCTTTATTATTGTACCACTTTTTAGGGTACTTGTAAAGTGTTAATCAAAATTTTTTAATAAATTTTTTAATTCTTGTTCTTCTTCTTTTGTCATTTCTTGTTTTTCTATTTCTTTATCAAACCATTCAGGAACATTTGAATCGTTTAACTCATCTTCCCATCTTTTTTGATTTAACCAAGTTGATGGGTAAGGTATATATTTAATATCTTTCCAACTATCTGATAATTTGTATTTTTTTAAAGAACTCATAATAGTTTTAAATAATTCATCACTAGGATTATTTTTAATAAACCATTTTTTAACATTTTCTTTAGATACTTTTTTAGGGTATTC
>OBLI01001592.1_pt1 | contig 21596 bp, 27 predicted proteins | sample 1519701 | NCBI WGS metagenome assembly OBLI01 (sample SAMEA3663005, study PRJEB22513) | pig gut metagenome | biome: pig gut; feature: pig-associated habitat; material: faeces | place: France | collected 2012
GATGGGCAAGGTGGTGGATATGTTCTATTTCCCCATCATCGAGACTACATGGCCCTTATGGGTGCCGATGGTGGGAGGTGAGGAATTTATCTTCTTCAGTCCAGTGTTCAACTTTGCCGATGCAAGTATATCGGTGGGAGTGATATGGATGGTATTGTTCTATCGCAAGGAGGTATCGGAGATTTCGATTAAAGAATTAGGAATTAGGGATTAGAAATTGAATTTAAGGACGCATTACATAGTGATGGTGGCCGCCATTTGTATGGTGTGCATAGGATGTAAGCCTGGAGTACCGGGGGATGTGATTCAACCGGACGAGATGGAGGATATCCTATATGACTATTATCTGTCGCGCGAGATGGCTCAAAAACCATCCAGTGAGGGCAATTCGTCATATCTGCGCACACTCTACTATAAGGCTGTACTCAAAAAACACGGTGTGACAGAGGCTCAGTTCGACTCGTCGCTTGTATATTACTATGGGCATGCCGAAGATTTTACAAAGATTTTCAATCGGGTGAGTGATCGTATGCAGGAATATGGAAAGTCGCTCGGTGTGAACACAAACGGACTTGGTGGCACTCTGACACAGTATTCCGCCACTGGCGACACTGCCAATATATGGCGCGAGGCTACAAGTGTGATGCTGCTTCCTGTAGCGCCATACAATCGTTTTGACTTTGAGATCAAGGCTGACACGTCGTTTCATAAGGGCGACTCGTTTATGCTCACCTTCATGACCAACTATCTGTATCAGCAAGGAACAAAGGATGCCACTGCATATATTGATGTGAAATACTCCAACGACAGTATCGCCTCCTTCTCTACATCAATCAGCATATCGGGACAGTCGCAGTTGAGGGTTATGGAATGTAGAAAATACGACATAAAGGAAATACGTGGATTTATCTATCTCAATAGAGGCAATGATGAGTCGGAGACCGTGAAACTGATGTTTATAGACAACATACAATTTGTAAGATTCCATAAGAATGAGTCAAAGAACACGCAAGATAGCCGTCCACCATCTGCAGCTCCCCGACGGGACGCTTTGCGGCCAGTCGGTGGTGGTGCTCAACCTCTCAGGACAGGTGATACGCTGGTACCCGTTAAGCCAGGAAGAATCCCAAACAGAATGGTTGGGGGGAACCGTCCGACTATTCAAAGGCAATGACGGTATATTAATGGCTGAAATATTATAATATATAATAATGTAAAAGACATGAAGAAGAATCTCAAGACACGTTTGGTACTGATGAATTTTCTCGAGTTTGCTGTATGGGGAGCATACCTCACCTGTATGGGCCGTTATCTCGGGAATATCGGTGTGGGTACCGAGATTGGATATTTCTACTCTATGCAGGGAGTAGTGTCAATCTTTATGCCAGCGATTATTGGTATCGTGGCTGATCGATGGATACCGGCACAGCGAATGCTTGGTATTTGTCATCTTGTGGCTGGCGTGTTTATGTTCCTCACAGCTTGGTATGGAGCTACAGCAGAAGGCGGAGTGGATTTTGCCACTATCTTTTCGCTCTATTCCGTGTCGGTGGCATTCTATATGCCTACGATTGCGTTATCCAATTCAGTTGCTTATACGGCATTGCGTCAGGCTGGAATGGACACGGTGAAAGCATTTCCGCCAATCCGTGTATTTGGAACGGTAGGTTTTATTGTCACAATGTGGTTTGTGGATATTATGGGATTCCAAACCAACCATTGGCAGTTTGTCACATCAGGAGTCCTCGGTGTGGTGCTCTTCCTCTATTCGTTTACATTGCCCCATTGCCCTATTGCCAAGGGCGATACCCATCGTTCTCTTTCGGAGGCATTCGGACTTCAGGCGTTCTCTCTGTTCCGTCAGAAGCAGATGGCCTTGTTCTTCATATTCTCAATGTTGCTTGGTGTGAGTCTTCAGATTACCAATGGCTATGCCAATCCCTTCATCAGCAGCTTTGCCTCTCAGGCTGAGTTTGCCGATACCTTTGGAGTACAGCATGCCAATATTCTGATTTCCCTCTCGCAGATAAGCGAGACTCTCTGCATATTGCTCATCCCGTTCAGCATGAAGCATTTTGGCATAAAGAATGTGATGCTCATATCCATGTTTGCATGGGTGTTGCGCTTTGGGCTTTTCGGTGTGGGTGATCCCGGTAGTGGAGTATGGATGTTCATCCTTTCGATGATAGTGTATGGAGTGGCTTTCGATTTCTTCAATGTGAGTGGTTCGTTGTTTGTTGACCAGACCACCTCTCCCGAGATTCGATCAAGTGCTCAGGGGTTATTTATGCTGATGACGAATGGTGTGGGTGGCACGATAGGCGTTATTGCGGCCCAATATATAATAAATGCTTATACTCATGGTATCACTATAGGTGATGATTTCTATACTGTGGGCAACTGGCCCGTCTGCTGGTATATCTTCTCTGCTTATGCCCTCGTGGTGGGAGTAGTGTTTGCAATTGTGTTCCATCCCCAAAAACAAAAATAGTGTATGACCGATAAGGTGAGATTGCAATTTAACTCAATGGGTAGCATACAAGGCGACGACAATGTATGCATTGTCATATTGGTGGAAGAGACCCATCAAATGCAGTTGTCGTTTGTTACCGACGATGACATGCGTAGGCAGTTGTCGTTGCGTCTTCACAAGCCTGCTGACGACAATAATGTTTCGAAGTTGCTGCCTGAGGTGATGTGGGAGTCGTTGCGAGGGTTCTCTGACAACCAAGACTACGAGATGGTGGTGGAGTCGGTAGGGGAAGACGGTGAATACCATACCATATTATACAACAAGATATTCGGAAGCAAATTCGACATACGCCTTGCAGATGCAGTGTTGATGCAAGAAGTTACAGGCATACCGCTATATATCAAGTTGTCACTTTTGCGCAAACAGATGGTGCCATACACTGCGGGTTCGAACACTACCACAATACCCATCAACGTGATGCCTTTGGCAGTGCTTGAGAAAGGACTCACCGATAGTATCGCCAAGGAAGACTACCACATGGCTCAAAGACTTAAAGATGAAATTAATAAACGTAAATCATTAAATAATCAAGGAGGCAAAAACCGATGAAAGAGATCAGATTCTTTTATGATGCCAATGCGCCGGCATCTACCGAATTACCTGATGACGAGGCAATGCATGCGCTTCGCGTATTGCGCCTGAAGAGTGGCGACGAGTTTATGTTGATGGACGGACGAGGCACTTATTATCGAGCCGAGGTTACTCTTGCCGCTACAAAGAAATGCATGTATCGCATATTGGAGACAATGCCCCAAGACCCTCAGTGGAGAGGTAAGCTCAATATTGCCATAGGTCCTACAAAGATGATGGATCGCATAGAATGGCTTGTAGAGAAGGGCACTGAGATTGGTTTTGATGGTATCACATTCGTAAATTGCAAAAACTCTGAGCGTAGGGTTGTCAAGACCACTCGTCTTGAAAAAATTATTGTATCTGCCACCAAGCAGAGTCATAAGCCATGGAAACCTGTTGTCACAGAGATGCTTCTGCTGAAGAACTATCTTGAGACTCCTCTTGAGGGCAGAAAGTATATTGCCCACTGCTATGAGGATATGGCAAGGAAGGACCTATTTGACGAACTGAATGTTGCATCTAATAAGGATGAGAATATCACTGTACTTATCGGACCAGAAGGCGACTTTACCATTGATGAGGTGGAATTGGCGGTTAATATGGGATGGATTCCGGTAAGCCTCGGTGAGAGTCGCCTGCGCACAGAGACTGCCGCATTGTCGGCAATCATGATGATGAGATTGGCACACAGAAAATGAAACGTAATAAAATATTTTATGCTTTAATTGCCGTTGTCGCTGTTGTGGCAACGGTGATTGTTATATTGCTGTCAAGCGGCGGCAATGGTTATATGAATGTTATCCCGTCGAGAGTGAAGGCTCTTGTGGCGGTTGATCTTTCCAAAATCGGAGTGGGGGATGTTCCTGGAGTTGATACGGGCAAAAAGGCGTATTTGTTCGAGACTGCCGATGGTTCGTTGGGACTTGTGGCTGCTGTTGACAGTAAGGGAGACGTGGAGTCATGGATTGAGCAGATGAACAAGGACGGTAAAGCCTCAAAGCCAGTGGAGCGCAAGGGGTATAAGTTTACTGTAGTCAACGACAACTTTGTCCTTGGATTTTCTTCGTCGGCATTGCTTGTCATGGGCCCGGTTGTTGCCGACGAACAAGCAGCAATACAACGCAAGATGGTGAAATATCTGTCGTCTGATAAAGATGCGGTCAGCGATTCTCCACTATTTAATCATCTGTCCACATTGGATGGTCCCGTGACTATTGTGGCACAGGCCGACGCTCTTCCTGAAAAGTTTGTCATGCCTTTGACACTTGGAGCACCGCGAGGAACTAAGCCCGAGCAACTTCTATTGTCAGCCACTATGGATATGAAGGGCGAATGTATTACGATAAAGTGTCATACCTTCTCTTTTGACAAAAAGATAAACGATGCTATCAAGGCATCGCAATCCAAACTGTGTCCGATAAGCGACAAATACCTCGCCACTATTTCAGCCGACAATCTGCTCACAGTGGCTTGTGGAGTAAAGGGGACAGACTTCGTTGATTTGTTACGCACCAATGAATCGCTTCGGACAATGCTCATTGGTATCAACACAGCCATCGATATCGACAAGATGTTGCGCGGAGTGGATGGTGACATCATAATTGGTGTTCCTTCTTTAGGCGATAAAATCCAAATGTCCTTGTTGGCAGATGCTTCGGATGTATCATGGCAGCAGGATGTAGATTATTGGAAGAAGTCGTGTCCATCGGGAACCTCTATAGAGTCGAGTGGCGATAATGGCTATCGACTGAAGGGAACCGACTATGATGCATGGTTTGGAGTAAAGGATGGCAAGCAACTCTATGTAGTTCCCACAATGGAGTCGGTGGCAAATGTTGGCGCTAAGGCCTCTCATCCTTTGTCATCGGCAGCAATTGAGCAAATAAAGAACAGTCGTTTTGTGGCAGTCTTAAGCCTGTCATCTGCCACAAGGCAAAAACCTGAGCTATCAGTTGTATCGGCTTTCTTGCCCAATTTGAAGACCATCATTCTGAAGATAGAATAAACAATATATAAAATTTTTAGTATTATTACTATGGATAAGATTATATTCAGGAATGTGCTTCCGTCGGTATTCGCCAATCGTGAGGACCTCCATTCTGAGATTTGGAAATCCGATGTCACACTTGAGCGTGACCACCTCTATCTGGTGGAAGCCGCCAGTGGACAGGGAAAAAGCACTTTCTGCAGTTATGTGGTGGGTTATCGCAATGACTACTCAGGACAAGTGCTTTTCGACGATGTTGACATCCATGGATTGAAGGTAGGCCAATGGGTGGATATACGCAAGAATCACATTAGTCATCTCTTTCAAGAACTTCGTCTCTTCCCCGAACTCACTGCAATTGAGAATGTGGAGATAAAGAACAAACTGACCGGTTTCAAGACAAGGCAGCAGATCGACCAATGGTTTGAGATGCTTGGAATAGCCGATAAGAAAAACGCCAAGATAGGTTGTATGTCTTTTGGACAGCAGCAGCGCGTTGCTATGATTCGTGCACTTGTGCAGCCCTTCGATTTTCTACTTGCCGACGAGCCAATCAGTCACCTGGACGACGAGAACTCCCGCATTATGGGTGAGATAATGATGACCGAGGCCAAGAGCCAGGGAGCGGGGGTGATTGTGACGAGTATAGGAAAACATATTGACCTAAACTATGAAAGGACATTGAAATTATGAATCTCGTATGGAAATTACTGCGTCAGCACGTCAGTGTGCCGCAGTTCATAGGCTTTTTCTTTGCCAACCTTTGTGGTATGCTCATCGTGTTGTTGGGCTTTCAGTTCTATCGCGATGTGTTGCCAATATTCTCTCAGAGCGACTCGTTCATGGGTGCAGAGTATATCATCGTGAGCAAGAAGATTACTGCCGGCAATACCCTTTCTGGTCGCAGTAACTCGTTTACATCGTCTGATGTGGAAGATGTGAAAGCGCAGGAGTTTGCCCGTAATGTGGGTAAGTTCACCTCGACCGAATATAAGGTTGATGCACGCATGGGTATCAATGGCACACCCGTCCTCTCCTCTGAACTCTTCTTCGAGAGTGTGCCAGATTCTTTTGTTGATGTGTCGCTTGATTTATGGCAATGGAAGGAAGGCGATCCGTCTGTGCCAATCATATTACCGCGCTCGTATATTGCGATGTATAATTTCGGTTTTGCCCACAACCATTCACTGCCCAAGATTAGCGACGGACTGGTGGGTATGATAGATTTCAAGATATTCATCCACGGCAACGGACATCAGGATGAATATAAGGGTAGAGTGATTGGATTCTCGTCGCGCCTCAATTCCATCCTTGTGCCACAGAGTTTTATGGATTGGAGTAACAATACCTATGCTCCCGACTCTAAAAGCGACCCCACACGCCTGATTGTGGAGGTGGCAAATCCTGCCGATGAGCGCATTGCACAGTATATTGACGAAAACGGATATGACACAGAGAACAACAACCTTGATGCAGAGAAGACGACATATTTCCTCAAACTCGTTGTCACGCTTGTCATGGCTATAGGTGGAGTAATATCAGTCTTGAGCTTCTATATTCTGATGTTGAGTATCTATTTACTTGTACAAAAGAATGCCACAAAACTGCAGAACCTGCTGCTTATAGGATATAGTCCGTCACTTGTGGCAATGCCTTACCAGTTGCTCACTATCGGTCTTAACTTTGTGGTGCTGCTGATAGCAATGATAGTGCTCTCGCTCATTCGAGGATATTATATGGAAGTGATCGAGACATTATTCCCTGATATTGAAGAGGGTACCATAATTCCGTCGCTGGCTGTAGGCTTATGCCTATTTGCCTTGATATCAGTAGTGAATGTCATTGCCGTACGTCGCAAGGTGATGAGTGTGTGGAGACGAAAAGAATAATGAATTAATATCGTGATTATGAACAGAATAATATGCAATTTGTTGCTGATGATATTTGCAGTGTCAGCTTCAGCCATTGAGATGAAGGACGTATTCTCGGCAATGCCTGATTCCGTCCTGCCTACGCTCACTCGCAATAACCGACTTGACATGATTGACTTTAAGGTTTCGGGGATGAAGGCAGAGGTGAATGATGTCTTCGATGATAAATCCACCCTTGACACTCTCACTGCCGACTATCTCCACATCACACTTAGTGAGGCAGTGAAGGTGGAGATGAAACTGCTTCCATCATCTAGCCAACTGGCAGATTCCGCCAGCCATGTCATCTGTATGGTTATGACCTATGGCAAACAACCCATTGAGAGTAAGGTCACTCTATTCACATCGCAATGGGCTCCATTGCCATCTTCACCAACAATTCCAGATAATGAAATTGCCACACTTTCCATATCATCCAACACACTTACAACTCATCCAATGCAGCAAGCGGAAAAGTTAACGGTGTTTAAATGGAATGGTGCAATATTTAATAAAGATTAATTTGTATAAAAATGTAAAGCAAAAATAGTATAATTATAAAAAAAACGTGTAAATTTGCATCGTGTTTTTCATGGTATTAGATTATTAAGGTTAATAAAAGGCGGCAGGTCGAGAGACTAGTCGCCTTTTTTCTTTCTCAATTGCTCCAAATCGGCATTGCTGACAGTGAGTTCGATTCGGCCTAAGGCATAGGGTGCAATCTCATAAGGATTATATATGAATGTTATACCATCTTGCGCAAGTACGAAATTGTTGGATGGATACATTTCCATCGAGAAAAGATACCCCTTGTCATGAAGTTCGTTGATGTCCTTGCAGTCGGCCTTTTCCATTAGTGCCTTCTGCAATAAGGCATTGAGTTTTACCTTATATCCAGGCACCAACACATCATCGAGAGTGACGGTCTTGCCTGTGGACTTGTCGAAATTGAGAGTTAAGAGTTGGTTGTATCCATGGGCTCCACCCTCAAATGTGTACATATCTATGAAATAGGTCACTATCCCCTCCATTCCGTCTTTGGTATTGGTCTTGATACTCACCTCATGTTCGTAGATGGGGCGCTTGTCAATACTGCGCATATCCTCTTTATATAGGGGCAGCATATCGTTTATATAAGAATTTGTCTTTTCCTTGATGAACGAATCCACCGCCATCTGTATGTCAACATTATGGGTATTGAATAATTTTGCGGTGATGGCATCGTTGACCACTTTTCTTACATCCTCACTACCTTCCTTCACATATTTCACGTTTAACTTCATGTCGTATGCAGGAGAATTGGTGTCGGCAGTGAGAAGCACGCGTTTCTCTACCGACAGGGTGTCGAATGTCAGTTGGCCGGGTGTTGGCATACTTGCACATCCCGCCAATATGAGTGCAGCAGAAAGGGATAATGTAGCAGTTTTCTTCATAGTTATTTAAAATAAGGGTTGCAGTTTACTTCGTCTCCGAGGGTTGTCTGAGGACCATGTCCGGGGAGAATGGTTGTATCGAGAGGCATGAGGTTCTTCAATGAATGAAGACTCACGATGATATCGTCGTAATTGCCCAACTCGAAGTCGGTGCGTCCAATACTCATGCGAAACAGGGTGTCGCCACTAAATGCCAAACCCTCCTCCTTGCAATAGAAGAACACCGAGCCAGGGGTGTGTCCGGGGGTGGGGATGATGGTAAATCGGTGGTTGCCGAATTCTATCACATCATCGTCGGTGAGATACTTACCCACAGGTGGCATCTCATATCCAAGCGACTGTCCGCAAAAAGTACGGCATTGCTCATCGAGTTTGCCTTGAAGATATTCGTCCTTTGCCGACACTTCAGGACGAAGACCATATTTCTCAAATATCGTGTTGTCACCCAAATGATGATCTACATGTCCGTGGGTCGCTATGAGATGCTTTAGTACGATGCCCTCTTTCTCCACATAATCCACTATGGCTGTGCGCTCCTCGGGATAGAGAGCGCCACAGTCGATAACTATTCCCTCATTGGTTTCGTCGCTTACAACGAAACAGTTTTCCTGGAAGGGATTGCAAACAAAGCGTTGTATCTTCAAACTCATATCGGTAGATAAATTACGTATTTCTCCTTAAACCATTCCTCGCTGAACCACTGTGATATCTCGGTGACTTCGGTATATTTGCGGAATGGCTGTATCTCGCTTTCCACATTGCCACCTTTGAGGCATATGATACCATTGGGAATGGCATTGCGTTGTTTGGTGGAAATGTTTTTTCTCACTATACGCTCAAGGTCGGGTAGGGGCATTACGGCACGGCTCACCACAAAATCGTATTTGCCCTTCTCCTCCTCGCCTCGCTTGTGCTCTGGATGGCAGTTATTCAGTCCGATGGCATTAGCAACCTCAGTTGCCACTCTTATTTTCTTGCCTGTACCATCTATGAGATGGAAACGGCAGTTGGGGAACATAATTGCCAATGGCACACCGGGGAAACCACCGCCTGTGCCAAAATCAAGAATCTCCGAGCCATCCTTGAATCTTATAGCCTTGGCGATTGCCAATGAATGCAGAACGTGATGCTCATACAGATTGTCGATATCCTTGCGTGATATCACGTTGATCTTGCTGTTCCAATCCTGATAGAGGTCGTAGAGAGCCTCTAACTGTCGGCATTGCTCTTCAGAGATGTCTCTGAAATATTTTGTTATGATGTCTATGTTCATTATATATAAATTTTGGTTGCAAAGGTAATGTAATTATCAGAGATAACAAAATAAATTAAGATTTATTCAAGTATTCTTGATTATTTGCAGATTATTTTGTAATTTTGCACCCGAATTTTAGTATATACGAAAAAAAGGTAAAAAGATGAGTAGATTAAAGGCAGCCCTTTTTGATCTCGACGGAGTGGTGTTCGACACCGAACCGCAATACACAGAGTTCTGGGGCGCACAATGCAGGGAGTTTCATCCCGAGCATCCAGGATTGGAGCATGAAATTAAAGGTCAGACCCTCGTTCAGATTTTCGACCGCCATTTCAGTGGCGAGCTTGCCTATAGTCAGGAGATTATTACAAAGCGTCTGAACGATTTTGAGCAGACAATGAACTTTGACTACGTTGAGGGTTTTGAGAACTTTGTTGCCAGTCTTCGCTCCAATGGAGTGAAAACAGCTGTTGTCACTAGTTCGAATATCGCAAAGATGCAAAGCGTATATCAGCGCAGAAGCGAGTTCCGTGGTATGTTTGACGCCATCCTTACTTCCGAGGACTTTGAGCGCAGTAAACCCGATCCCGACTGTTATCTCAAAGCTGCAGCCAGATTGGGAGCCGGCATCGACGAGTGTATAGTTTTTGAGGACAGTTTCAATGGACTTAAATCCGGTCGTGCTGCCGGAATGAAGGTTGTGGGTCTCGCCACAACCAACAGTGCAGAGAGTATTGCCCCATATTCAGACATAGTAATATCCAATTATAAAGATTTTGACCCATGGCAGGTTATTTGATTAGTGATACACGTAAGGTGACAACCCACCGATTTATAGAGATGAAGCAGAAGCATGAGAAGATATCCATGCTGACTTCTTATGATTATACCACCGCCGGTATTGTTGACAGAGCGGGAATCGACGGAATCCTCGTGGGGGATTCTGCATCTAATGTGATGGCTGGTAATGGCACTACATTGCCTATCACCATCGATCAGATGATTTATCATGCACGCTCTGTGGTGAGAGCCGTTGGACGTGCCCTTGTAGTATGCGACATGCCTTTCGGAAGCTATCAGGTGGATCCTGTTGACGGTGTGCGCAATGCTATCCGCATTATGAAGGAGAGTGGTTGCGATGCCCTTAAACTTGAGGGCGGAGTAGAGATATTGGATACCGTAAAGCGCATTCTCGATGCAGGTATTCCGGTGATGGGACATCTCGGTCTCACTCCTCAGAGTATCAATAAGTTCGGCACATACGCAGTGAGGGCAAAGGAAGAGGCAGAGGCTGCAAAACTGATAACTGACGCCAAGGCCCTTGCCGAGGTTGGCTGCTTTGCTGTGGTGCTCGAGAAAGTACCTGCAAAATTGGCAGCAGAGGTGTCGGAAGCCATTTCCATCCCTACAATTGGCATTGGAGCTGGCAATGGCACAGACGGGCAGATTCTTGTCATCGACGACATGCTTGGCAAGACAAATGGATTCAGTCCGAGATTCCTGCGTAGATATGCAGACCTCAACACCATTATGACCGATGCCATAGGGCATTATGTGGAAGACGTGAAGAACTGCGACTTCCCCAACGAGAAAGAATCATACTAAAAGAAAGATGAATACGCAGAACACACAAATACATATCAGTCAGTGGCAGCGTGGTTTTTGGCTTCTTGCCATAGCCAATTTCCTTGTGGCGATGTCGGTGTATGTGCTTGTGCCGGTGATGCCCCTTTGGTTGATGGAAGGCGAGGGGTTCAGTGCGCACGATGCCGGATTGGCTATGGGAGCCTTCGGTGTCGGTATATTTGCCCTAGGCGGTTTTTGTTCCTATTTGGTGCAACGCTATCGACGCAACAGGATATGTATGGAGGCCATCATATTGATGGTTATCTGTATCACATTGCTCCATTCTTTCTTCCAGCACGACTTCGGTGCAGTGGAGAAATGGTGGGTATTTGCCCAGCGCATACTCTTTGGAGCCGTGTATGGACTGGCGGAGATGGTGTTGGCAAGCACATTGATTATTGACAAGTGTACATCATCGATGCGCACTGAGGCCAATCACAGCACTTCGTGGTTCTCTAGATTTGCCGTTGCGCTTGGACCGATGGTCGGATTGATTGTATATCACCTTACAGGCAGTTTTTGGCGCGTCATCCTTGTGTCAGATGTATGCGTCATCATATCACTCCTGCTCATCCGTGCCGTTAAGTTTCCTTTCCGCGCACCAGAGGAGAACACACATGTGTTCAGTCTCGACCGATTCTTCTTGACTCAAGGCACACCGCTCTTTTTCAATATCTTCCTCATTATGCTCCCTGTGGGAATGTTATTCTCGCTTGCATTGCCGTGGATGTTTTATGCCATGATGATGGTTGGATTTGTGCTGGCATTAATGGCACAGCGATTTGTGTTCCAGAATGCTGAGTTGAAGAGTGAGGTGGTTACTGGTATGATTTTGATAGTGGCAGCAATGCAGATAATGCATGTATATAGTATTGACAAAGTAATATATGTAGCCCCCACGATGATTGGCCTTGCAATAGGCATTATAGGTTCGCGCTTCCTGTTGTTCTTTATTAAACTAAGCAGGCATTGCCAGCGTGGCACATCGTCGAGTACATTCCTGTTGGGATGGGAGTCCTCGATTGCCATCGGAATAGGAATAGGGTATCTTTCATTCAGCGGTCAGTCGGACCGTCTGTTGGTTGTGGCGGAGGTTATATCCATATTGGCTGCTGCAATGTATCTTTCATTCACACATCAATGGTTTCTTAATCACAAGAACAGATGAAATATAAAGATGTTATTGTGGCTGATGAGACAGCCGAATTGTTGCGTACCTATGCCGAACGCTATGAGACCTCCGACTTCATCATTGGTGACCCAAGTTGGTTTATGCATCAGGTGGAGTCTGCGGAAGATCGTATTGCTTTGGCTTTTCTTGCCTCTGCACTCAGTTATGGCAGCAGAAAACAGTTTTTCCCCAAGATACAGTATATGCTCGACTGCTCTCAGGGTAGGGTTGACGAGTGGGTGAGAAGTGGAGCATTTGCCAATGACATCCCCGACGACCCCGAGCGTTGCTATTATCGGCTTTATACGTTTAGCACAATGAACAGGTTTATTGCTGCTTTCAGCGAGATGATGCGTGAATATGGCTCACTCACTGAGTTTGTGCGCCAGTCGGTCAACGATGCAAAGTGCATTTCTGCAGTGGAAGCAATCACCTCCTGGTTTGCAGCAAGAGGAATTGAGGGTGTTATCCCTAAAAACATCCAGTCATCATGTAAGCGTGTTTGTATGTTTATGCGTTGGATGGTGAGAAGTGATTCACCCGTTGACCTCGGATTGTGGAGTGACATCATCGATCGCCGCACGCTCATTATGCCGATGGACACGCATGTCGTACAGCAGTCAATGCGTCTCAATCTTCTGGCTTCCTCTTCTACATCGATGTCTGCTGCCCAGCGTCTCACGTCCGCCATGTCCTTGGTCTTTCCAGATGACCCACTTAAGGGTGACTTCGCCCTATTCGGGTATGGAGTGAACAACTAATAATACAACCAACCATTATTGAAATGAAACAATTGCCAGCTGAAAATATCATTCAGCTGGCAATTGCATGGGTGAAAGGAGACGTTTGGAGATTATGCCTCAGTTTCCTTGCGGTCGTCGATATTGTCGCCCTCAGTGGGTTTCATGTCTTTCTCGAAGTCGGTAATACCATTCTTTATGAGAATGTCATACCACTGGATGAGCTTCTTAATGTCGCTATTGTGAACACGCTCTCGGTCGAATTCGGGCAATACCTTGGCAAAGTATTCGCGAAGCTCGTCACCACTTGCCTTGCGGAAGTTGATACTTGCGGTTTTTCCCTCTTCGAGGTTGCGCATATTTGTGAGCACCTGCCAAAGGGGCACATCGTCGGTGTCGGTGTACATCGCGATGTCGGCAAGAGATGTTACACGGTCGGATGCGAATGCGGGGATTCTCTTGTGGGTGTCGTCGAGTGCTTCGACAATGAGACTGTTGGTGGCTCTTGATACCAACTTGTAGAGTCCGGGCTTGCCGGAGATTGCTAATACTGTCTGTAACATGTTTTCTGTCTTATTCTTTTATTTTGGTTAATATTCTGTCTATTTGTGATGCAAGGTCGTGGATGCCGTCGTTGATCACGACATGGTCGGAGCGTTGTTCCACTTCTTTCTGATCCATCTGTTTGGCTATCCATTCGAGGGCCTTTTCGCGGCTTATACCGTCGCGCTGCATGATTCGGGATATGCGTGTCTCAATGGGGGCGACAACAGCGATGACTATGTCGGCATAGCGGTCGAAACCGCAGTCGTAGAGTATGGCTGTCTCCATCCAGGTATAGTCGCTCTCGAAGAAATCTTCTGCAACAGCAGGATGCACGATTGCATTGACAGCCTTGACATTGTCGTCGCTCTGCATCATGAATGATGCTACGGCAGCTTTGTTGAGGTGTCCGTCGATGTATGTGTCGGGGCCTATCAGATGCGTGAGGCGCTCATGAAGATGGCGTGAGTTGTGCATCAAACGCTTGGCTGCACTATCGCAATCATACACGCGTATGCCTCTCTCGCCGAACAGTCGGCACACATAACTCTTGCCGCTACCGATGCCTCCGGTGATAGCCACTACTGGATATTTGTCAATCTTCATTTTCTATCAGATAATCCACTTGATTAAGATTTAATGTCGCTTTTGACACCACAGTCGGGTAGCGTTGAAGAATGACGTTACATTTCTCAGTGGGGTGCTTTTTTATCTCATCGTAGTCAACGATGACGTAGAAGTCTTTTGGTGACAGTTTCTTGAACTGGCGAACTCCAGTGACAAACCTTACGCTTACCTTAGAGGGGAATGTGCGCAACACTTTACCCTCGGGCATGTTGATACCGATGATGGGGATATTGTCAACACTTTCCTCGGTGAGCACGTCGGTAATAAAACGTATCTTGACACTCGACGGAACTACCTTTACTCCCTTCATTGTCTTGGGACGACAAGTGATATTGAGAGTGTCGCGGAAATTGGTGTAGTTTAGTTGCTCAGTGTGTATCACCTTGATACTATCGAGCTTGTCGCGAGTGGAATATACTGTGACACTATCGGGGGTGTATTGTACATCTGAAATGAAATACATATCCTCAGGCACAACTCGTCCGCTCCATTCTATGGGTACTTTCTTACATTCGCCATAGTTGAAGAAAAACTCCAGACGATCGGCTTTTATGGCGGCTATCTTTGTAGATGCCGGCAGTTGCTGATAAAGCACTCGCTGGATGTCGGCCAATGGTATGACAAACGAGCTTGACGACTTTGCATAGGACTTGAAGTTTACGATAATGGGTCGTATGCCTTCGCCATATTGATAGCTGACGAGCGTTAAACCCTTGTCGCGTATGGTCACCCTAACGGTATCTGTCTCTTGGGATGTCAGAACAACATTGTTTGGAATGTTGACAACTCTGACGGGTATTCTGAATTCCATCTCATAGGTTTCGTTGAGGGTCATCAGAAGCCAAAAGATTCCAGAGAGGCACATAAAAAACAAAAAAATAAGAAATTCCTTGTTCACCAAAGCGAACAAGAAATTCCTGATTATCTTTACTGTGCCTCTTGGTTTATTCATATAGCATCTTTATTTTGCTGCCATCTGGGTGCTCTGGGTGTCCTTGAAGACGTAAGCCTTATCGACACGGATAACCACACCTTTGGCTATCTCGATTTCCACAATACCTGAAGCGAGATCTATCTTCTTTACTGTGCCGTAGATGCCACCGCCTGTGACTACCTGCTGACCCTCGGACAGGGCATTCTGGAACTTCTGAATTTCCTTTTGCTTCTTCTGCTGGGGTCTAATCATGAAGAACCACATGATGGCAAAGAGAGCCACCATCATAATGAGCATACTCATGCCGCCGCCACCGGCAGCGCCGCTCTGTGCGGCAATAAATACTGTTGTCATGTCTTTTTATATATTTATTATTAATAATGTATTATTTTTCGGGATTATTTCGCTCGGGTATAACCTTGAGCATGCGTCCTGTCTTGACTAGCATACGGGCAATGGGGTCAAGGATGCCATTGATGTAACCACCGCTACGAGGTGTGCTGTATAGCTTGGCTATCTCAACGTATTCATTGATTGTCACATTTATGGGGATACCTGGGAAAGTCATCATCTCGGCAATGGCAATCTGCATAATGATGACATCCATAAACGCAAGACGGTTGAAATCCCAGTTGCGAGACATCTCACCCATGTAATGCTGGTATTCATCGGCATTGAGGATGGCTGCGCGGAACAGCTTGCGGGCGAAGTCGAGATCTTCCTCAGAAGAATACTCAGGTAAAATCTCCTGCTTGTGACCTGCTTTCTCGTCGAATCTCTTGATTGTCTTAACTACAAAGGTATCAACGATATCCTTGTCGTCGTTCCAATAGAGACTCTCTTCCTCAAGAATAGAGTCGATACTCTCGTTATTCTCAATGAGGGTGCGATAGAGCTTGCGCCACACTTCACGGTCGGCATCGTAACAGTCATCCTGGCTATCCATGTACTCCTTGTAGATCTGAGACTCGGTAATCTGTTGGTAGAGCTTGTTGACAAATTCTGGATGGTCGTTCCATGAAATCTTCTTTGCCTCGAGAATGTCGTTGAGTGCAGTGTTTTGTTCAACTTGAATCGCAAAGCGGTTGTAGGCAAATTTCTGAGACGGCATTTCTGTGCCCTCGCGTTGTGCTTTGCTTTGTGCCACTTCAAGATACTTTCTCGACTCTCTGGCCACTGCCGGTATCAGAGCAAGCATGTAGGCATACAAGTCGTAGGCCTTAGACAGACTGAACAATAGTTCCTTCTCTGCTGAGTCGATGTTCTTGTTCCCATTTTGATAGTACGCATATGTTAATTGTACTACCTTGTTTCTTATTATTTCTCGGTTTATCATACGCTTATCTAAACTTTACGGCTGCAAAATTACGCATATTTCCCCTAAAATGCAAATAATATGCGAAAATATTGAGTTTTTTTTTGATAATACTTGTTTATTTGCAAAAAAAAGCGTACCTTTGCACCGCTTTTTCGAAACACATCGATAAAAAAGTTCGTGTGATGGTGAATTAAGCAATGAGATTATTAACACTTAATTTAGAGTAACACATTAAAAGTTATGAAGGAAATTGAAGTAAAAGGTAGCATGCGCACCGACCTTGGCAAGAAAGCCTCAAAGCTGTTGCGCAAAGAGGGACTTATCCCATGTAACATGTACGGCGAGAAGAAAGACGAGAACGGACTTCCCGTTGCCACTTCTTTCGTTTGCCCTATGACAGAGCTTCGTAAGGTGGTTTACACTCCTCACATCTATGTGATTAAGCTCGTTATCGACGGCGAGGTGCACACTGCCGTTATGAAGGAACTCCAGTTCCATCCAGTGACCGACGCTCTGCTCCACATCGACTTCTATGAGGTGAACGACCAGAAGCCTATCACAATCGGTATCCCCGTTAAGCTTAACGGACTGGCACAGGGTGTGCGCGATGGTGGACGTATCAACCTCTCTATCCGCAAGATCAATGTTACTGCTCCTTACCAAGTTATTCCCGAGCACCTTGACATCGACGTTACCAACCTCCAGCTCGGCAAGAGCATCAAGGTGGGTGATCTTAGCTTTGAGGGTCTCACACTCTCTACTCCCGCTGAGGTTATTGTTTGCTCTGTTAAGGCTACCCGTGCGTCCAGATCGGCTGCTGCCGCCGCTGCTCAGGGTTAATGGACAAGTATCTTATTGTTGGGTTGGGAAATGTCGGCGAAGAGTACAACATGACCCGCCACAATACAGGATTTATGGTATTGGACGCTTTCGCAAAGGCGTCCAATATTGTTTTTTCCGACAAGCGCTACGGCTTTGTGACCGAAACGACTATCAAGGGCAGAAAGGTGTTCTTGCTGAAACCTTCGACATACATGAATCTAAGCGGTAATGCCGTGAGATATTGGATGAACAAGGAAAACATCGACATTGAAAGACTGCTCATTATCGTGGACGATATCGCACTGCCGCTTGGCGCACTCCGACTAAAACCAGCGGGCAGCAATGCTGGACACAACGGACTCGGGAATATACAATCGGTGTTAGGAACCGACCATTATTGCCGACTTAGAGTGGGCATTGGAAATGATTTTCCGAAAGGACAGCAAATTAATTGGGTGCTCGGTAAATTCGACGACGAGGACATAAAAATCCTCGAACCAAAGATTGAGACGGCTTGCGAGATTATCAAGAGCTTCGTGCTAACGGGAGTCGATTTCACTATGAACGCATTTAATAAAAAGAAACTATAATGGCTGAACAGGCAAGAATTGACAAGTGGCTTTGGGCTGCACGTATATTCCAGACACGTTCATTGGCTGCCGACGCATGCAAGAACGGAAGAGTTTGCATTGGTAATGTGAACGTCAAACCATCGCATATGGTAAAGGTGGGGGAGACTGTTAACGTAAGGAAACCGCCTGTCACTTATTCATTCAAAATACTGAAGACCATTGAACAGAGGGTAGGGGCGAAACTCATACCGGAAATATACGAAAATGTTACTGCGCCCGACCAATACGAACTGCTTGAGATGAACCGTATTAGCGGATTTGTCGATAGGGCACGCGGCACCGGACGTCCTACAAAGAAGGAACGCCGAGCTCTCGATGCTTTCATCGGACCGTCGTTTGAGAATGATTCATTCTTCGACGATGAAGATGAATGATTATGATTGCATTTTTATATATCTTACACAATATTAATTTTAATAATTTTAATTCAAATGAAAACATTTAAAATGATTGCTAACGGCGCCAAGATGGTGCTTGCGGCTACAACAATGACGGTTGCCATGACTTCATGTCTCAATGATGGCGACACTTCGTATGCTTACATTGGTGGAATCAGCTCTGATTGCTATGCTAACTCCGACAATGCTTATGTGATTTTCCAGTCAAGCAGCGCATGGGAACTGAAGAAAGGAAGTGACGCTTCATGGTTTTTGTTCGCAAAGAATTCTGGGGCAGGACCTGTGGCTGATATTACTTTCCTTAATACTGAGCTTAACACCACCAACAAGTATCGTACGGCTACCATCAACCTGACAAACACTGAGGGCAAGTCGTCGTCGGCACAAGTTTATCAGTGGGGAACACGTGGCGACGGTAGTCTCGGAAGTGCCAGGGACGTAAAGAAAATTACAGGTTCTGATGGTTCGGAGGTCTCATTGTACTATGACCATCTTCATCGCGTAGTCAGTCTGTCGGTAAAGGATGCAAACGATGTCAAGAACGATTATTTCTTCACATATCCAATGGCTTCTGACTCAGCACGTATAATGAGTGTTCGTATCAATGGTGAAAAGATGGCTAAAGCCCAGGTGAACTTCGGATGGCAGCCCACTGGAGATTTGGCTACAGACGACAAGAGCGAGGTGGTTACTTGGAGTGCTGTTGGCTCAAGCCAGGTGACTGTGAAGAGAAACGAGAGCGGAGCAAATAGAAACGTTCAAACTGTTAGCCTTAGTGGATTTGAGAATCCTGACAGCGAGCTCTCACATACCAAATTGATTTATAGTTATACAAAAGCTGGAAAATATCCTGAGATGAGGCTTGAGATTAATCACGATGCCAAAAAGAGCAACCGCAAACAGAGTGTGGATGTCAATCAGTTGATTTTTGGCGTTGACAACATAAATCCTTATTTGCTAGTAGGATTCTATCGCTATGCTCGATGCTCGTACATCTACGAAACAGCAGAGGATACTACAAACAAAATCAAGTTTACCGTCACTACTACTCTGAATTCTGATGAGAGTGTCAACACACTGTCTGTCAGTCGAGAGGATGGTTCTGTAATCACATATACATTCGAGTATTAATCTTACCTTATTATATATATTATATATGATAAATATTGCGATATTCGTCTCGGGCAACGGAAGCAATTGCGAGAACATCATCCGACATTTTGCCGAAAGCAAGTTGGCTAGAGTGGCGCTTGTGGTGAGCAATAGAGCGGATGCTTTTGCTCTTGAAAGGGCAAAACGACTAGGAGTGCCCACACTTACGTTGTCCAAGGCGGATTTCGCAAATCAAGAATATACCATTACATTACTGGATTCGTATAACATAGAATTCATTGTGCTTGCGGGATTCTTAATGATGGTACCAGATTATCTCATTTCACGTTATCATCAAAGGATAATAAACATCCATCCTGCCTTGTTGCCAAAGTATGGTGGCAAGGGAATGTATGGGCATTATGTGCATGAGGCTGTAAAGGCCAACGGAGAAACGGAGACGGGTATCACCATCCACTATGTCAGCGAGGAATGTGATGGCGGAGATATCATATTTCAGTCGAAGGTAACTATTGAGCCTAGCGATTCTCCACAAGAAATCGAAACAAAGGTTCATAAATTGGAGATGAGAGATTTCCCCTTAGTTATTGAGAATTTAATCTCCAATATATAATTATTCACAGGAGTCATTGTCTAACCTCCTTTAAAAAACAACAAAATGAAAGCAACAAAAGATCATGTGAGTGTATTGTTTATGCTTTTCAGTATGCTCTTTTGCGTTTGCCTAATTACGGCCAACGTACTCGAGACAAAGCAAATGTCGTTCGGACCTATTAGTATTACAGGCGGAATAATTGTATTCCCCATTTCCTACATTATTAATGATTGCGTGTGCGAAGTTTGGGGATATCGCAAGACGAGAATGCTTATCTGGCTCGGATTTTTTATGAACTTCCTCTTCGTGGTATTTGCAGCCATCTGTGATGCTATACCGGGGGCTCCGTATTGGGACAACGATGCGGGATTTCATGCTATCTTCGGTTTGGCGCCACGTATCACCGCCGCCTCTTTTTTGGCATTTGTCGTCGGTTCATTTGCCAATGCTTATGTCATGAGCCGTATGAAGGTGTCGTCGCAAGGCAGGAATTTTTCCCTTCGAGCGATAATGAGTACTATACTCGGAGAGACTGCTGATTCACTTATTTTCTTCCCATTGGCATTGGGTGGGGTAGTGCCTAATAGTGAACTCCCAGTGTTGATTCTCTCGCAGATTGTACTGAAGACTCTCTACGAAATCCTTATACTTCCTGTTACTATTCAGGTGGTGAGATTCACAAAGCGTCATGAGGGTATCGACGAGTATGACAAGAATATTAATTATAACATTTTTAGTATTAACAATATATGAACAACGAGGAAAATCGCAAGACTGAGGGACTACATGCTTTGGGAAACAATACCAAGTATGCTATGGATTATGCTCCAGAGGTGCTTGAAACTTTCACGAACAAACATCCCGAGAATGATTACTGGGTACAATTTAACTGCCCTGAGTTTACGTCTCTTTGTCCAATTACCGGACAACCAGATTTTGCAGAGATAAAGATAATGTATCTGCCGGACAAGAAAATGGTGGAGAGCAAGAGTCTCAAACTCTATCTTTTTAGTTTCCGTAATCACGGCGATTTTCATGAGGACTGTATTAATATAATAATGAAAGACCTTGTGAAACTTATGCAACCCAAATATATCGAGGTGCTAGGATTATTCACTCCACGAGGCGGAATCAGCATCTATCCATATGCTAATTACGGCAAACCCGGAACTCGCTATGAAAAGCTCGCTGAGCAGCGGTTAATGGAGCATAACATAGTTTAAATGTGAATAAATGTTATAAAACACAACTTTTTCACTAAATTGTTTGGTGGGTTCAAAAAAAGTCCGTACCTTTGCATCCGCTTTCGAACAAAAACAAGTTCACGAGCTAAAAAAGAAAGAGTTCTTTGAAAGACTTACATAAACAGAGAAGTAGTACAAGAAG
>OBLI01001593.1_pt1 | contig 21582 bp, 20 predicted proteins | sample 1519701 | NCBI WGS metagenome assembly OBLI01 (sample SAMEA3663005, study PRJEB22513) | pig gut metagenome | biome: pig gut; feature: pig-associated habitat; material: faeces | place: France | collected 2012
GAAATGAGCTATCATTCCGCACGTGGCGCATTCCAAACGTAGCGTAGCGAATGACTTTACTACGGAGCACCTTAAAGCAGACGGAGTCTGCTGGCGGCATCAGCCGCCGCGCGAAGAACAGCGAAGCGTTGGCCTGAGGCGATGGTGCGCACGGAGCGCGCTCCCCCGTAATGGGGGCAGGGGGGAATAAATTTAGTGTGCTTGTTAACCACTTAAAAAACAAGAAAATGAACAAAAAAGTATCTGTAACTTTTCTGCTTCTTGCCATACTGTTCACAGTATGCCTGATAGCATCCAATCTCTTTGCGACCAAAGTCTTCGCATTGGGTTCACTTACATTGCCGGGAGCCGTGGTAATCTTCCCACTTTCCTACATCCTTAACGACTGCTTTACTGAAGTCTGGGGCTATCGAAAGGCACGCCTTGTCATCTGGACTGCCTTTGCGATGAACTTTTTCGTGGCTGTCACCGGCCAGCTGGTAGCATTTCTGCCAGGGGCATCATTCTGGGACGGGGCAGAGCACTTCAACTACGTCTTCAGTCTCGCTCCGAAGGTGGCCTTAGCATCATTGCTGGCATTCCTTGCCGGTTCGACATTGAACTCATTGGTGCTGAGCAAGATGAAGGTAGCAACCTCGGGGAAGGGCTTCTCTGTCAGGGCCATCCTTTCTTCGCTGGCCGGAGAACTGCTGGACTCGCTGATCTTCATGCCGATTGTCTTCTGGGGCACTCCGCTTCGCGCTCTTGCGATGATGATGCTTGCTCAGGTGACATTCAAGGTCTGCTACGAAATCGTTATCCTGCCGGTTACAGCGGCTGTCGTCAAGGCTCTCAAGAAGAGCGAAGGAGTGGATGAGTATGATGTCAACATATCATACAATCCGTTCAGAATCACAGATTTATAATAATTTTTGGCATTCCGTCGAGGGTCTTTGCACACTGCCCTTGCCGGAATGCCGCAATTCATTGAAATATGTCAGAAGGAAGAGAACTTGAGGGCCTGCAGTCCCTCGGCAACAAGACCGATTACAAGATGGACTATGCTCCGGAGGTGCTGGAAACCTTCGAGAACAAGCATCCTGAGAATGATTACTGGGTACGTTTCAACTGCCCTGAATTCACCAGCCTCTGTCCGATTACGGGGCAGCCCGACTTTGCTGAAATCCGAATCAGCTATATCCCGGACCGCAGGATGGTCGAGAGCAAGAGCCTCAAGCTCTATCTCTTCAGTTTCCGCAACCACGGGGATTTCCACGAAGACTGCGTCAACAAGATAATGAAGGATCTGATCAGGCTGATGGACCCGAAATATATCGAGGTGACCGGCCTTTTCACTCCAAGAGGAGGCATATCGATCTTCCCTTATTGCAATTACGGCCGTCCGGGGACCAGATATGAGGCGCTGGCGGAGCAGAGGTTTGCCGTCCACGAGTAGGATGCGGACCTGATGTTATATCAGTTCGGCCTCTTCGACTTTGTCGCAGTTGCCGGTCTTGTCCTGCAATTCGATGCGGGAGAATGCCCTGATTATGAAATAAAGCATTGCAATGCAGGCTGCGGCGATTCCGATGTATGCGGGGGCGGACATAATGTCAAGGAAGTTCTCCGCATCCTTGAAAGCATCCAGATTGCTGAAAACCAATGCGAATGTGTTGTTGGTGAAATGCATCAGCATTGTCAGTTTCAGTGAGCCGGTCCTGTAATAGACATATCCGAACAGGCAGCCCAGGGCGAATGCCGGGAGAGCCTGCCAAGGGTTGAGATGTATCAGCCCGAAGAACAGAGAGGAGAGGATGATGGCGTAGGCCGGTTTTATTCCGCGCTGCCCGTCCTCTCCCTTTCTCTTGTAGTTCAGCAGTCCGCGGAGAACCATTCCGCGGCAGAGCCATTCCTCGAAGAACGGTGCGAAAATCGAGACGCAGAGGAAGTTCATCCACACGCGGCCTTCTACCATATTGTTCAATGCTGTCTCAAGCCACTCCGGCATAGGAGGCATCAGGGAATTGATGCCGTCCATCGTGAAGGCGAGGGCCAATGTCCCGGCGATGACCAGCGCGCAGCATCCGATGAAGCCCGCCTTGCCGAAATGTTCGCTGTCCAGGGCGATGCCTTCTTCGAACATTGAACTGCGGAGGCTCTTGCTCTGGGCGTAGAGCATAGGCGGAAGAAACATCAGCGGATAGGAAATCAGCATCATTGCATCCTGGCCTGCTCCCGGAAGGCACAGCAGGAAAATGAAGCCCACTACGTTGCCCAACAGGGCTCCCGCCAGCAGAAGGATTGTCAATGCCAATATGCCGCCCGGCCCCGGGATGAAATGTGAATGCCCGGAGAGTATGTCGTAGTTCTTTTCGTGACGCCGTGTCCTTTTCATAAGATGCTGATTATTATGTGAGTTGCAGAGTATGAAAAAGGCGGCCGGCCGTGGAGGTCAGCCACCTTTGGATATCTTTGTGAATTATTTCCTGTACAGAGGGGTCGGATAGACGCCGTTGTCGGCGAACTCCTGGAACTTGGCAACGACTGCAGGCCTGTCCTCCTTGTAGGTTACGCCGAACCAGTGTGACGGAGTGGAGAGAACGTCGGTCTTCGCCTCGCCTGACTTGATCATGCAGTCTATGGCGTAAGGAATGTAGAATTCCTTCTTGAGTTCCTTGCTGTTGGCCTCGAGGAACGACTCGAATATCCTGCCGCTCTTCTCGAAATAGTCAGGAGTGAATCCCCACATGTTCATTGAGCAGAGAGCATTGGCAACGAGCTCGATATGTGTCTCGCCGGTAACTGAATTGTCTCCGTAGACCTTGCCGTCGGCCTCCTTGGCAATGTTGAGGTGCTCTGTGACATTGGTCAGATGCTGGTCTGCATCATATGAGCAGATGCCTCTGGACACGCCGCCGGACTCTGAGAGAGTATGGTCAAGCTCGAATCCCACGATGCTGTAGACACCCTCGCTGTTCTCGTGGGCGCGAAGCCAGTCGCCGAGAATGCGGAATGAATCCTTGCCGTAGTAGTCGTCTCCATTGATTACCGCGAATGGCTCCTTGACAACATCCCTGGCCATAAGCACCGCGTGCGCTGTACCCCATGGCTTCTGCCTTTCCGGATTCATTGTGAAACGCTCAGGAATCTTGTTGAGCTCCTGGGTTACGAACTGAAACTCGAGCGGCTCTCCGTCAATGCACTTCACATTGCTGTATTTCTCGCGGACCGTCTGCTCGAACTGCTCCCTGAAATACTCCCTGACGATGTATACGACCTTGCCGAAGCCTGCCTGCACAGCATCGTAAATGGAATAGTCAATGATTGTTTCACCATTCGGACCGAGACCGTCCATCTGTTTCAATCCGCCGTAGCGGCTGCCCATTCCGGCAGCAAGTACAAGTAATGTTGGTTTCATGTTCAGTTTATTCTTATATTCAGCAAATTTAATTATTTTTGCAGAGAAACAGAAATTTTCGTATTGAAATGGTGAAATTGAAGGATATCCTGAACGGGCCGCATAGGTTTTCATTTATGTTCCTGGCAGTGATTACCATAGGCTTTTTCATCAAAATCCTTTTCCTTGGAGAGAGCAATCTGGTCAACCTGGTTAAAGTCAAGTTTGAACTTATGCACCAGAAGGACGAGATCGAGCGGTATCAGAAGGAAATAGACGAGATGGATGCACGTATCAATATGCTTCAGCACAACCGGGACACGCTTGAGGAATTCGCCCGGGAGCAATTCTATTTCGCCGCGCCGGGAGACGATGTCTATATTATCGAATAATGAGAGAGAATGAGAGAAGCCTGTATCCACTGCGCTTTGAGCCGCAGACGACGGATACGGGATGGGGTACTGAGACCCTGCTTGTAGGAGATCTGGGATTTGCCGAATCAGTGGCCGCAAACGGCTGGCTTGCGGAAAGTTCGCTTGAGGATATACTCGAGACTTATCTGGAGAGAGTCGTCGGGGACAATGTCTATTCGTATTACGGTAGGCAGTTTCCGCTGATGGTCAAGAAGATTTCCGTAACCGGGAAAATGCCGGTCACGGTATGTCCTGATGACCGGACAGCGGAGGAGAGGTATGACACATTGGGCAAGTTCAAGCTCTGGTATGTGCTTGATGCCGAGCCGGGAAGCCGTCTGGAGATGGGCTTTTCAAGGGCTTTGGCGGCATCTGAACTTTATGAAAGATGTCAGCAGGGCAGCCTGGAAGAGGTCCTGAATCATGTGACACCTGTGCGGGGTGATGTCTTTCTCATCCCTCCGGGCCTGGTTCATTCCGCTGCCGATGGGGTCACCCTGCTTGAAATCACCGAGTCCTCAGACCTGGATTTCAGGATTTACGGTTCGCAGCAGCCTGCAGCTGTCGGCTTTACACCTGAATATGAGGGTATAAAGAACAATATCTCCACCGATGTCGAGGAACTATCCCTTGAAGCTGCCTTCGATTTCATCGATATGGGAGCCTATGATCCGTCATTGAGATTGAGGGAAAGGGGACAGTACAGGGGCAGGACGGAAGGCAATAAGGCCATTACGGAGAGGCTGTGCTCCAGGGATGAGCTGGATGTGACGAAAATCAATCTCGGCGATCCCCTTAACATCGGAAATGACATGTTCGACGGCTTCATTGTCTATGTGGCAGTGAGCGGGCAGCTGTCATTGCAGGTGAAATTGAGCGACGGGAGTCTTGAGGAGCATATTGTCAATGCCGGCGAGGCAATCCTGGTTCCGGCTGATGTCCAGGAGTATTATCTAGTCCCGAGAAAACCGGGTACTGTGCTGCTTGAGGCGGTCACCAGAAGGTCAGAGGAGGCGGATGCCTACATCGACCCCGAGGCTGAGGCGACTCTGCCAGGCGAGGATTATGAAGGAACGATTTTGAATTAGCCCCTTTTCACTATGGACAGCGTCAGAATAGACAAATATCTCTGGGCAATCCGTGTCTTCAAGACGAGGACGGAGGCTTCCGAGGCCTGCAAGGGCAATAAGGTCAAGGTCAACGGGGCGGACGCCAAGCCGTCCCGGGATGTCAAGGTCGGCGATGAGATCCAGGTCAGGAAGGCTGCGGTCTATTATACGTACAGGGTTACCGGCCTGATTGAGAAAAGGGTCGGAGCCCAGCTGGTTCCGCAGTATGCCGAGAATATCACTCCGCAGTCTGAGCTGGACAAGCTGAAGGCACCTGTCGAGACATTTTTTGTCAAGAGGGACAGAGGGACAGGCCGCCCGACAAAAAAAGACCGTCGCACAATCGAAGCGATGTGGGACGGTATTGATTTCAGTGATGATTTCCCTGAAGAATCCGGAGACGGTCTTGATGACTAGAAGCCCCGGATCTTCAGATAATCCTATCCGTTGTATTTCCTGGCCTGCTCGGCTATGAGGGCCGCATCGTCGAAGTAATTGATTTTCATTGCATCCCTTACTTCTGACAATGTCTGTGCAGCTGTCTCGCGGGCCTTTTCGGTACCTTTCCGGAGAATCTCGAACACTGCCGGGATATCCTTTTCGAACTCCTTTCTCCTTGTCCTGATCGGGGCCAATGTCTCCTCGAGCACTGCGAGCAGGAGCTTCTTGACTTTCACGTCACCGAGACCGCCTCTCCTGTAGTGGTCCTTCATTTCCTCAAGGTTCGCATAGTCAGGTGCGTATGCGGCGAAATGCTCAGGTCTGGAGAATGCGTCGAGATAGGTGAATACGGTATTGCCCTCGACTTTTCCCGGGTCGCTGACCTTGAGATGGCCAGGGTCCGTGAACATTCCCATCACCTTCTTCTTGAGGTCTTCAGGGCCGTCTGACAGGTAGATGCAGTTGCCGAGCGACTTGCTCATCTTGGCCTTCCCGTCGGTTCCCGGCAGTCTCATGCAAACCGAGTTCTGAGGCAGGAGAATCTGAGGCTCGACCAGTACCTCGCCGTAGATGCCGTTGAAACGGCGGACTATTTCGCGGGTCTGCTCCAGCATCGGCTCCTGGTCCTCGCCCGCAGGAACAATGGTGCCCTTGAATGCGGTGATGTCGGCAGCCTGGCTGATAGGGTAGCAGAAGAAGCCCACAGGCAGGGTATTCTCGAAATCCCTCATCTGGATTTCGGCCTTGACCGTAGGATTGCGCTGAAGCCTGGACACGGTCACAAGGTTCATGTAATAGAATGTCAGCTCGGTAAGCTCCGGTATCATTGACTGTATGAAGAGGGTGCATTTCTCCGGGTCAATTCCGCAGGAGAGATAATCCAGGGCCACCTCAATGATATTCTGACGCACTTTCTCGGGATTGTCCGCATTGTCCGTCAATGCCTGGGCATCGGCGATGAAAACGAACATCTTGTCATAGTCGCCCTCGTTCTGGAGCTCGACCCTGCGTTTGAGTGAGCCTACATAATGTCCGAGGTGAAGTTTTCCGGTCGGTCTGTCGCCGGTCAGTATTACTTTTTCCATTTATAGTCTTTATTAATGCAGTTACAAATATTAATGCAGTTAAACCGCTGTTCTTAAATCCTTGCCGTATTCTCTGCCGACTTCGCTGCAGCCTCTGCGAAATCCTCTCCCTGAGATGCGTAGATGATGCCCCTCGAGGAGTTGATCAGAAGGCCTCCCTTGCTGTTTGATCCGTTGGCAATCACCTCTTCGGCGCTGCCGCCCTGGGCTCCCACTCCAGGGACGAGGAAGAAATTGTCCGGGCAGAACTGCCTGATCTCTGCAAGTTTGTCAGCCTTGGTGGCGCCAACCACGAACATCATGTTCTCAGGGGTCGAGATGGACATCATCTTCTCCATAACTACCTGATAGAGAGGCTTTCCTTCCTTTTCGGCAAGCTGGAAATCGGAAGATGTCCCATTAGAGGAAAGGGCTACCACAATGGCGAATTTGCCAGGATATTCGAGGAATGGGGTCACCGTCTCGCTACCCATGTAAGGGGAGATGGTGACAGCGTCGAAGTCCATTGTCTCGAAGTATGACTTGGCGTACATCTTTGCAGTGTTTCCGATGTCGCCCCTCTTCGCATCGGCAATAAGGAACATATCCGGATACTTCGAGCGGATATAGTCCACAGTTACGTCCAACGCCCTCATCCCTTCAGTTCCGAGGCATTCGTAAAATGCCAGATTCGGCTTGTAGGCCACGCAATAAGGTGCGGTGGCGTCAATGATTGCCTTGTTGAATGCAATGATGGAGCGGACATTGCCCTTGTACAATTCTCCCTTGATGGCCGTCTCGCCACCGAGGGCGAGCTTTTTCAGATGTTCCGGAAGCTTGTTGAAATCGGTGTCAAGCCCTACGCAGAGCATGCTGCGCTTTGCCTGTATGCTGGCATAAAGCTGGTCTGTAGTCATTTCTATTCTATAGATAATCTTCAAAATACATTGTCACTTTGTCCATCAGGTGCACCCTGTCCTTGCCGAAAACATTGTGCTCGGCGCAAGGGTAAGGGAAGTAGTCCACCTGAACGTTGTTCTTGATGCATTCCCTGATGAAGCTCAGGCTGTGCTCCCATACGACCGTATTGTCGATTGCGCCCTGGCAGATGAGAAGCTTGCCCTTGAGGTCTTTGGCCTTGCCGAGCAGGGAAGTGGTCCGGAAACCGTCAGGATTGCTCTCGGCATTCTCCATGTAGCGCTCTCCGTACATGACTTCGTACCATTTCCAGTCGATTACCGGACCTCCGGCAACTCCGACCTTGAACGTCTCCGGGTAATTGGTCATCAGCGATATTGTCATATAGCCGCCGTAACTCCATCCGTGGACTCCGATTCTGTCCCGGTCCACGTAAGGCAATGCCTTCAGGGCCTCGATTCCGACCATCTGGTCCGCCATCTCGGCCTGTCCGCAATACTTGTGGATGACCTTCTCGTATTCAGCGCCGTGATTCTCCGTGCCCCTGTTGTCCTGAACATAGACAATGTAGCCGTGCTGGGCCATGTAGAGTTCCCACATCCTGACCTGTCCGAGCCAGGTGTCGTTGACCATCTGCGAATGCGGGCCGCCATATACGTAAAGTATTACAGGATACTTCTTTGCGGGGTCGAATCCTAGAGGTTTGTAGAGCCTGTAATGGTTCTCGTACTTCCCGTCGGCACTCTTCACCGTTCCGAGACTGACCTCTCCCGCAGCATAATCGGCAAGCGGGTCCGGTGCGGAGAAAAACTCGCGCGAAACCTTTCCGTCGGCTGATCTCAATGCGGTTTTCCCGGGCACGTTGAAACTGCTCCAGCTGTCCAGGAACCAGGTTCCGGCTTCATTGAACTGCGCAGTGTGCCAGCCTTCCTCGAAGGTCAGGCGGACAGGGGCGCTCTTCTTCACCACACCCTTGCGGTTTATGCTCAGGTCAATGCGGAAGATATGGCTCTCCGCGGGCGATACTTCGGCGGAGGAGTAGAAAACACTCTTGCCGTTCTCAGCAATGAACTGTACGTCTGCATCTACATCAGTGAGCCTGAGGACATTGCCGGTGGTGTCGCAGAGGTAGAGACTGCGGTAGCCGTCCCTCGCCTCCGTCCTGTAGATGAACTTGTCTGTGCCGCTGAGCCAGTGCAGAGGATCGAGAGGCTCCACATATCTGTCGTCATGCTCGGTGAGGATGGTCTTCTCGAAACGGCCGTCAGAGGCCCTGTACATATTGAGCCTCATATTCTTCTGAGCCCTGTCCAGCACCTGGATGAAGATGTGCCGGCTGTCCGGGGACCAGGTGATGTTGGTCAGGTACTGGTCGTATCCGAAGTCATCCACCTCCACGTAAACGGTGGTGTTGGCCGTGATGCTGTAGATTCCGAGGCGCACATTCTCCGAACTCATGCCGTTCATCGGGTATTTGATGTTCCTGAGCGAGCCCGTCCTCGTGGTGATGTCCAGGAGCGGGAAGTCGGTCACCAATGTCTCGTCCTTGCGGTAGAATGCGATTTTCCTGCTGTCCGGAGACCAGAAAATGCCTCCGTTGATGCCGAACTCGTTGCGGCTCACCGTCTGGCCGTATGTGATGTTTCCGTTCTCGCTGACGGCAATGGGATATACGTGGCGCAGGCTGTCGATGTAGTACAGGCTCTGGTCAATGGTGAATGCTATCGACTCTCCGTCGGTGGACCTCGTAATGGATGCTGCGCCCTCCGGAAGTGCCCTGGTCACGAGGTCGGCATTGAGGCTGATGCTCATGGCGTGTTCCTTCTCAATATCGGACGTCACGGAACTCTCATACCAAATCTTGTCGCGGTAGAATCTGAACCTGTCATTGTCAATCCAGGATGCCCAGGAACGCTGCGGATAAACTTCTCTGGACAGAATTGCATCCTCCATCGTGAGTATCTTCCCTTCGGTTTTTCCGGGACGTACCGACAATGTCTTCATCGCCTCCTCCCGGGAGGTCTCGCCTTCCGGTACAATGGCATTGGCATTCATTGTGAATGCCAGTGCAAGGGCGGCCAATGCCAATATGCTCTTTGTCATGACTATTTGACGGATAATATTTTATCAACTACGTACTTCTGCTGGCCCCTCCATGGAAGTGCCCCGAGATATTCCTTGTAATGGAGTTCGACGGACTTGCCGCTGCATCTCATGAGCGAGTCGGCCACCTCCTTGTCCTCCACGGAGAACTCGAAAACGTAGGACTCCATTGTCACAGTGCCCTTGGAAGAACTTGCGCCCCTGAATCCTGCCTGGATGAGACGTCCTTCATAGGTCTTGAATACATAGCCCTTGTACATTACCTGGTTCAGTTCGCCGGCCTTCACGCCTTCGCCGAAGACGAAATAGTACCTGAAGAAAAAGAAGCCCAGAACGGCCAGCAGGATGACCGAAGTCACAATGCCTATTATTTTGGTTTTCAATCCCATAGTATTGATAGATTAAATTATTTCCAGTATTCGTAGAAGAGTGCGATGCTCTCGATTCCGGCCTCGAGCTGGCGGATGAGATAGCTCTCGTTCGGGGAGTGGATGGTATCCCTCTCGAGCCCGAAGCCCATCAGAAGCGGGTCTGCCCCGAGAATGTTCCTCATGTCCGCAAGGACGCAGATGCTTCCGCCGCCACGGCTCGGAACCGGCTCGATGCCATATACTTCCGCCATTGCCTTCGATGCTGCCTGATAGGCGGTTGAGGTGATCGGAATCAGGAAACCGTTGCCGGCCTCCATCTTCTCTATGCTGACTTCCACATAGTCTGGAGCTATGGCCCTGAGATGCTTCTCGGCGAGGTCAATGATCCTGTCGGCCTTCTGGTCCGGGACAATCCTCATCGAGATCTTTGCGTGAGCCTCTGAAGGCAGGACCGTCTTGCTGCCGGCTCCGGTGTATCCGCCCCAGATTCCGCATACGTCCAGGCAAGGCCTTATGGCCGTCCTCTCCAATGTGGTATAGCCCTTCTCTCCCTTCACTTCCCTTATTCCGATGCCTGCCTTGTATTCCTCCATATCGAAAGGAGCCCTTGCAAGTTCGTCCCTGTCCTCTCGCGATACCTCCACGACGTCGTCATAGAAGCCCGGAATCGTCACTCTGCCGTCCTTGTCTATGAGGGATGAAATCATGTCGCAGAGGGTGTTGATCGGGTTGGCCACTGCTCCGCCGTAATGTCCAGAATGGAGATCCTTGTCGGGTCCCTTGACATTGAGCTGGAGATAGGTCACTCCGCGCATTCCGCAGTTGATGGACGGAACCTTGTCGGATATCATTGTCGTGTCCGAAACCAGGATGATGTCGCAGGCCAGCATTTCCCTATGCTCCTCTACCCATGCAGCGAGATGCTTGCTTCCGATCTCCTCCTCTCCTTCGATGATGAATTTCACATTGTGCTCCAGCAGGCCGTTCCTCAGAAGGTATTCGAAGGCCTTCACGTGCATGAATGTCTGGCCCTTGTCGTCATTGGCACCGCGTCCCCAGATGGCTCCGTCATGGATTACCGGCTCGAAAGGGTCACTGTGCCATTTCTCGAGAGGCTCCGCAGGCTGGACGTCATAATGGCCATAGACCAGGACTGTCTTCAGCGACGGGTCCACTGTCTTGCTGGCGAAGACCACCGGGTTGCCCTCTGTCGGATAGACTCCGGCCTCGTCAGCTCCGGCTTCCTTCAGCAGTTCCGCCATCCTCTCGGCACAGAGAACCATGTCGCCCTTGTGCTCCGCCTGTGCGCTCACGGACGGAATCCGGAGGAGAGTGAACAATTCCTCATAGAACCTTTCGCGGTTCTCATCGATGTATTGCCTTACGGCTGAAAGTCTGTTGTCCATAGTCTGTGTCTTTTCAATAATCCCTGCAAGTTAGCAATAATATGGGATGTTTTCAAATTTTATTCGGGTTGGGTATCCCCGGTCCGGATGGATGTCAGGCCGTGAGGACTGTTTTTATCCCATAATTAGTTATGAATGTCCAAAAAGTCGAAATTTAAATTTTTTTGAATTATTTGAACTATTTTTGCAGTCTTTTGTGGAAACAATCATTTTTATGACAGAAAATATTTATCCGATAAAGGACAGGATGGAGTCCCGCACCGACAAGGAGAGAATTCTCGGTCAGCGGGGACTTACAATCTGGTTCACCGGGCTCTCAGGCTCGGGAAAGAGCACCGTGGCCATTGCGCTCGAATCCATCCTTTCATCCAGAGGCTATCTCTGCCGCATCCTGGACGGTGACAACATCCGGACAGGGCTGAATTCGAACCTGGGCTTTTCCGAAGAGGACAGAAATGAGAACATACGCCGTATCGCCGAGGTGTGCAGGCTCTTCACCGACACCGGCATCATCACCATAGCCGCATTCGTGTCTCCGACCACGAATCTGCGCCGCATGGCCAGGGACATAGTCGGCAAGGAGGATTTCTTCGAGGTATATATGTCCACCCCTCTTTCCGAATGCGAAAGAAGGGATGTCAAGGGGCTTTATGCCAGGGCTCGAAGGGGAGAGGTGAAGGATTTCACCGGCATATCGGCACCTTTCGACATCCCGGAGAATCCTGCCGTAACCATCGACACGACCGGATCTGATCCGGAGACTTGCGCAATGAGGATTTTCGAAAAGATAGAACAAAAGATAAGAAAGAGCAGGGATTATGAAGAGAATTATCTGTAGGGCCGCCTGCTTCGGCATTCTTTTCAGTTTTGCAGGCAGCGCGACAGCGCAGGTCAAGTCCATTCCTTTCGGCGATATGGAGCATTGGCTTGTACGACAGGTGGACGAGTCGGGTATCATCGGCGGTAAGACCAAGTTCGTCTATGAGGTGGCAAAGGGGGACACGCTGAAGAACAATGTTCCATTTGTCCAGAATCTGAAGACATCGCCCTGGGGCACTTCCAGCATCCTGGCGGTGGTGAAGGGCATTACGAAAAGCAGCACCACCGTATTCCCGGAATATCATCAGGGTCACGGACTTGCGGCCAGGATGGAGACCCGGATCGAGCGGGTTAAGGTGATGGGACTCATCAATATTTCCGTGCTGGCGACCGGCACAATGTTCCTCGGCCAGATCAATGAGCCTGTGAGGGATACCAAGAACCCGATGGCAAAGCTCATCATGGGAGTGGAGTTCAGGGAGAAGCCGAAGTCACTGATATACGACTATTATTTCCAGCAGGGTCAGAACGGCGGACAGCGCATAAAGGAGCCGGGCTTCGGCCGTACCGTGGAGGTGGAAGGCATCAATTGCGGAGAGGTCTGCATGATGCTGCAGAAGAGATGGGAGGATGCCGAGGGCAATGTCTATGCGAAGCGTGTCGGCACTGTATGGGAGAGATATTCCAATTCCACCAATGGCTGGAGGAATGCTACGGAAGTGCCTGTGCATTATGGAGATATAACCGGGACGGATTATTACAGGCCCTTCATGGCGCTGCAGGACGGCGGAGAGGGAACCTGGCATTGCATGAACAGCAGGGGAAAGGTGGTTCCTATTGTGGAAGTCGGCTGGGGTGAACCTGACGATGTCCCGACCCACATCATTCTCCGTTTCTCGTCCGGCCACGGCGGCGCCTACGTAGGCTGCCCGGGGGCCATGATGCATATCGACAATGTTAAAATGAGATATTGATGGGACTTCTTCGTTTTGAAAACCTTCCGGTGAACACCCTTATCGGGGCTGACAGGGCTACTTTCGACAAGGTGACCGGGACAATGAAGCCGGACGCCCCGTATTTCGGCAAGGCGAGGCGTACGAAATGGGTGCACTGGATTCTGGACTGGTTCTACCGTATCAATGAAAGGAAGATGCGGAATTTCACTCCGCCCGCTGACGTTGAGGATCCGGTATTCATAATCGGACATTGGCGCAGCGGAACCACATTCGTGCACAATGTCCTCTCGAAAGATCCGAAATTCGGCTACTGCACTACATATCAGACGGTTTTCCCGCATCTCATGCTTTGGGGAAGAGGGTTTTTCCGCTGGGTGATGAAGGTCGTGATGCCTTCGCACAGGCCGACAGATTCATTGGAACTGAATCCGGACCAGCCTCAGGAGGAGGAGTTCGCATTGTCCAACATGACGGCCTGCTCCTACTATCATTTCTGGAGTTATCCGAAGCATACGGCCGAGCTCAGGCGCAAGTTCCTGGTAATGAAGGATTGCACGCCGGAGGAGATGGAGGAATTCAAGAGAGAGCAGAAGAAACTCATCGACCTGGCTCTCGCCGTGAGCGGAAAGAAGCAGTTCCTGAGCAAGAATCCTCCGCATACCGGCCGCGTGAAGGAACTCCTGGAAATGTATCCGAATGCGAAATTCATATATCTCATCCGCAATCCCTATACGGTTTACAAGTCCACGATGAGTTTCGTATGGAATACAATCCAGAGCACGAGGCTTCAGGATATCACCAGGGAAGAGCTTGAGGCTGAGGTGATGGAGTCTTACAAGGCCATATATGACAAGTATGAGGAGGATAAGCATCTCATTCCTGAAGGCCATCTTTTCGAACTAAGGTTCGAGGATTTCGAGAAAGATCCCGTAGGTATGGCAGAGAAGATCTACAAGTCATTGAACCTCGGTGATTTCGAGTCCGTACGCCCTCTTATGGCCGAATATGCGGTTCAGAAGAAGGGTTTCAGGAAAAACAAGTACGAGTACGACGAAAAGACCCTGGCCGCTGTCGATGCACATTGGCACAAGGCTGTGGAGCAGTGGGGTTACCGGATATGAGAATTGTCTCACGGATACTTCTGCTCGTGACATCTGCATTGTTCCTGTCTTTGTCCGCATCGGCACAGGAAGTGGAAACAGGAACGAAGGCAGGGGAGTCGTTCAGGCTCAAGTCCGAAATCAGGCAGGAGAGAAGGGACTCGATACGGGCACACAAGAAGGTCTGGGTATCAGTGCTTGGAGGCCCCTCATATACCCCTGAGGCATCGTTGGGGCTTGGCGGAGCTGTACTGACCTCATTCAGGGTCAACCGGAGGGATTCGGTTTCGTACAGGTCTTTCATCCCGGCTGGAATAAATGTCTCCATAAACGGGACCATTGTCGTGGCCGGCACCGGCACGCTTTTTTTCAATGAGAACCGGCTTCGGGTCTATCTCAAATATGAGTTCCGCAACGAGCCGGCCCATTATTACGGAAAGGGCTTCGATGCCATAGAGTCTGTGGTCAGGTCGGACACCACGACCAGGTTCAAGAAGACTTCATTCCTTTTCTATCCGAGGGTTGTGTGGGAGCTGAAACCAGGCTTTTTCCTGGGCCCTGCCGCAGAAGTCAGTTTCGCATCTTCCAAGGATATCAATCCCGTAATGGCTGAAGACCCTTATTTCAATGCCTTCAAACCCAGTTATCTCAATGTCGGACTGGGCGGAGTCATCCAGTATGATACGAGGGATGACATCTCGACTCCGACCCGGGGAATGCTGGTGAGCGGTACCGGAAAAGTGTTCAGCCACATATTCGGCGGACGTTATGATTATCAGATGCTGGATCTGGAATACCGTCAGTATGCAAGGGTTTTCAGACCTCGCAGCGTGCTTGCCTGGACTGCCAGGACGCAGATGAGTTTCGGGGATGTGCCATTCACGGAACTTCCAATGTTCGGCACGCCGAATGATCTCAGGGGATATTACTGGGGCCAGTACAGGGACAAGACAATGGCCTATGCCATAGCTGAATACCGTCATATGTTCGGTTCTGAGGAGGCATACCGGAAGGGACGCTTCTATTCCAAGCTCGGCTTCGTGGTATGGGGCGGCGCAGGCACAATCGGGAATACTCCGGCGGAATGGACCAGATGGAAGTGGAACTTCGGTGCCGGTATCCGCATACAGGTCCAGCCGCACAAGAATTTCCGCTTCGACGTCGGCAAGGCTCCTGGGCAGAAGGGCCTGCTCTTCTACATGAACATGACGGAGGCCTTCTGATGGCCGCTTCGCATGTGTCTATCCGATGAAATATCTCATGAACGAAGTCTGAGGGATGTCCTTGTCGGACACCGGCACGAAATAATGCAGGAACTGCAGCAGCCTGTGGGCCTCTGCATATTCAGGGCAGTTCTTCGGAACCGTCCTGAGAATGCTCTCGGCGTGGTTTCTCATCACGGCGAACTCGATGAGATAGGCCGAATTGAAGAGCACGTCGGCATCTTCCTGATACGGATAAATCCATTTCACCTCGGCCTTGCGGACATTCGGCCAGTTGGAGATAGTCTCCCGGGCTGAGAATGCCCCCTTGTTGTAGTCGCGGACTATCCTGCGGAGGAGGCGGTTGTCGCTGGTCGGGATGCAGTTGTGGTCGTCGAGGGATATGCTCGTGATGGTGTTTATGAAAATGCGGAATTTCACATTGTCCTGAATCTTGTCGAGCAGCATTGGGTTCAGGGCGTGGATTCCCTCGATGAGAAGGATGGAGCCGGGTTCGAGCCTGAGCCTCTTCCCGTTGAACTCGCGGAGTCCGGTAACGAAGTTGTATTCAGGTACTTCCACCTCCTCGCCCCTGATGAGTCTGAGCACGTCTTCCTGCAGATATCTGTGGTCCACGGTCTCGAAATTGTCGAAGTCGAAGGATCCGTCGGGAAGCTTCGGGGTATCGAGACGGTTCACGAAATAGTCGTCCGTGGAGAACGATACCGGCCTGAGTCCGCAGGCCATCAGCTGGACGCTCAGCCTCTTGCAGAACGTGCTCTTTCCGCTGCTGGTCGGCCCGGTTATCAGGACGATTCGCACAGGGGAGTCCTCGTCATGGTATCTGCTGTCGATTTCCTCCGCGATCTGCACGATTTTCTTTTCCTGCAGGGCCTCTGCTATCTGTATGAGGTCAGTGGCCTTTCCGGCCTCGAAGGCGGCATTGACATCTCCAGCATTGTCCAGCCCCATGATCCTGTTCCATTTCAGGGATTCCTTGAGGATTTCGAAGGTCTTGGGCTGCTCCTTGAATGGAGCGAGCTCGCATGGGCTGTGGCGGTCCGGGACGCGCAGAAGTATGCCTCCGTTGAACAGGCTGATGTCCCAGACTTTCAGGTAGCCGGTGCTCGGGACAAGGACGTCATAGTAGTAGTCGGCCGTCTTGTCGAGGGTGTAGTAATTGATATAGACCTCGCCGCAGGTCTCCAGGATCTTGACCTTGTCGTTCATCCCGAGATTGCGGAACAGTTCGATGGCTTCCCCGATCTGCACGTCGTGGCGTCTGAACTGGATGTCTTCCTCCACTATAGCCTTCATCCTGGCTCGCAGGGCCTCCACGTCAGCCGCATCGACCGCAATGCCGTTTCCTTTGTCTATCATGCAGTAGTAGCCCTTGGAAATAGGCCTTCTGATGACCAGCTTGCATTCCGGGAAAATGTCCCTGGCGGCCTTGTAGAGCAGAAAGCAGAGTGAACGGCAATACACATTGCGCCCGCTGTATGAGCGGTAGTCCAGAAATTCCACGTCCCTGTTGTTGAAGACTCTGAACTTGAGGCCTTCGGATACATTGTTCACCTTGGCGGATATGATGTCATAGGGTTTGTCGAACTCGAACTCGTCCACCATTTCGAGAAGTGTGGTGCCTTCCTGGAACTCCTTGCAGGTGCCTGTGTTCTTGCAGTAGATTCGTAGCATTGTTTTTCGTGGTTGGAATTTTCCGCAAAATTAGGAAAAAAACAAAACACTTTATAACTTTACGGAACTTTGTTGCAACACTGCGGGACAAAGGACATACTTACACTCTTAATACTATGAGCCAATTGCATCTTATCGATCATCCGATGATCCAGCACAAGCTGACCATCATGAGGAAAAAGGAGACCGGTTCCAAGGACTTCAGAATTCTTCTCAGGGAAATTTCCCTTCTCATGGGCTATGAAATCACCAGGGATCTGCCTCTTGACGATGTGGAAATCGAAACCCCTATCTGCAAGATGACAGCCAGGAAGGTATCCGGAAGGAAGATGGCCATCGTGCCGATCCTGCGTGCCGGACTCGGTATGGTTGAAGGTCTTCAGACCCTCGTGCCGGTAGCCAAGGTGGGCCATATCGGCCTCTACCGTGACGAGACTACCCACAACCCGGTTGTTTATTACTGCAAGCTTCCGGAGGATATCAGCCAGCGCCTTGTCATTGTAACCGACCCGATGCTCGCCACCGGTGGCAGTTCCTGCGACGCCCTTGCGATGCTGAAGGAGCGCGGCTGCACGAATATCCGCCTGATGTGCCTCGTGGCTGCCCCGGAAGGCATTGCACGTGTCCAGAAGGAGCATCCTGATGTGGATATCTACGTGGCGGCCGTGGATGAATGCCTGAACAGGGACGCCTACATTGTTCCCGGCCTGGGCGATGCGGGCGACAGGATTTTCGGAACCAAGTGAAATATGACGGGTGGCAGGGAGATGCTCTGTCACCCTTGTTTTTCCCTGCTGCGGCTGAAGCTTACGAGGATTACTCCTGCGAAGACAGTTGCGGCGGCGAGTATTTTCTGCCAGCTCAGAGTGTCCATCCCGATGGCAATGCTGATGGCTGTTGCAATGATAGGCTGCACGTAAGAGTACATGCTCACAAGTGTCGGCCTGATTTTCTTCTGTCCGAGCGGGATGAGGAAGTAGCTGATGAAGGTGGCTCCGATGATGAGGAAGGCCAGGTCGCCGAGGAGCCTCGGAGTGAGGAGACTGTAATCCAGGCTGATGAGTTCCGCTCCTGAAAGCGGAAGCGACATCAATGTGGAGAACAGGAAGATCCACTTCATGAAAGTGATGACTGAATATCTCTGTATCAATGGCTTGAACAGTCCGAGATAGAGGGAGAAACTCAGGCTGTTGACTATCATGAGCAGGATTCCGCACAGGCTCGTGCTCCCGGCTCCGCTGCCGGTTCCGGAGCTGTTGAGTATCAGCCAGATGATGCCTGCGAAACTGAGTGCTACCCCGCCGGCCTTCTTCAGGGTAATCGGCTCCCTGAGGGCGAATGCGGCTATGAACATTGTATAAATCGGAGACATTGAACTGACAATGGAACAGTCCATCGGGGTGATGTCCGGAATCGCCATCAGGAATGAAATCTGCGTCAGGAAGAATCCCAGGACCGAGGCTGCGAATATCTTGAGCAGGTCTTTCCACGGCACTCTTTCATTGACGGTCATCATTGACAGCAGCCAGAATATTGCCCCGGCACCGATTGACCGCATTGTGAAGATTGCGACAGGTGAGATTATCCTGCTGCCGGTGAGGTCTTTGCACAATATGATGTTGACCCCGAAAATGGCGTAGGCGGTGAAGCAGGCCAGATGGCCGCAGAGTTTGTCCAATGTCTTTCCGCTCATTGTCAGAACCGGATTTTACTGCCGAGCCATTTCCTGACAGGGGTCTCGTAGAACCTGACGCATATCCAGGCGAGAAGGACATTCCACCCCACGACCCCGGCTGCCACAAGCCAGGTCTCCCTGAATGTGAACAGCTGATGTTCAATGAGCCAGGAGTAGAAGAGGTACATGAACGGATAATGCACGATGTAGAGCGGATAGGAGATTTCCCCCATTGTCCTGCATATTTTTCCTGATGCTCCGTCTGTCAATGCTCCTGATGCTCCGGCCAGCACGATGATAGGGAATATTACTGATATGCAGAGGAATTCGTATGCCCCGTTGAGTGTAAGTGTCAGTCCCTGAGCGTCGATTCTCGCACCGAGGTATGGCACGAAAAGGGCTGCAGCGAGGAGAAGCGAGCATTTCCAGAATGCGCCGCTGATGCGGAAAGGCTTGAATGTCCTGGAGAGCAGCATTCCCAATGAGAACGGGAAGAGCATTCTGAGCAGGCCTCCGAAGAAATTGACCTTGTCCATTGTCCAGCCCACTCCCACGCTGCCGTAGCCGGAGACGTCGAAGACCGCGAATGCGCAGAACAGGATCCCGAGGATGGATGTCCAGACTTTGAGTGCCTTGTCGGAGAAACGCCTTATGAAGAGAGCGTAGAGGATATTGCCGATGTATTCGAAGAAGAGTGACCATGTCGGTCCGTTGAGCGGGAACATTTCCCCGTTACCCCTGACTTCGTAATGTCCGCCGGGAACTGCCGGGATAAGGAACATTGCTGCCAGCAGGGCAAGCATGACAGCCGAGGTGGCGATGTGGGTGCCGTCCCACTGGACCGAGCCGTGAATCAGGAAGGTGATGGTTCCGATGATGGCTCCGAGTATGACCATAGGATGGAGACGGACCAGACGCCTGAGGAAAAATCCTTTGAGTGTCAATGGCTTATCCTTCCTTGTCCACCTTGAGTCATAGGCATAGGAGATGACGAAGCCGGACAGAATGAAGAAGAAGTCCACTGCGAGATAACCGTGGTTGATTCCCTTGATGACGGCTTCTCCGCCGGCGAAGGCATATCCTTCGAATATGTGGTAGCATACGACCAGCAGGGCAGCTACTCCTCTGAGGCTGTCAAGGATTTCGTAATGTGGCTTTGTTACTGTGCCATTCGAATCTTTCATAGTTCTGTCATTTGTTTTGCATTCGTTATCCGTCATTCCGGCAAATCATTCCCCGGCTTCAGGAAGAAGGCCCGGATCTGCCGCTCGCTGCCGTCGCGGAAGCGGACATTGAAGGAGGACCAGTCCTTGGAGGCACTGAGGATTTCTCCGTAGCCGAAGATCTTGTGGGAGACAATGTCGCCGATGCGGAAGGGGCTGGCGTATTCGTCCCGTTCTCCGGCGAAGCCGTCTGCTTCTGCGGTTTCGGGCTTTTCGGATACGAAGTCCCTGGCAATGCCGTAATTCTCCTCGTCCAGGACGTGAATCAGGTTCTTCGTTCCATTCCAGAGAGTCTCGGGAATGGCGTGGCCTTCGCTCACAAGCAGGGTCCGCCTGATTTCGGCAAGGAAGCGGGAAGGGTACTTGTTCATTCTCGTGGACTGGTTATATCCTTCCGATTCAGTCAGATACAGACCTTTCTCGGCCCTTGTCACGGCCACGTACATCAGCCTGCGCTCTTCCTCCTCGCCTTTTTTCTTGTATTCCCTGATTGTCCTCATGCTCGGGAAAATGCCTTCGCTCAGGCCGGTTATGAAGACGTGCGGGAACTCCAGACCCTTGGCCTGGTGAATCGTCATCATTTTCACTGTGTCGCTCTCCTTGCGGTAGTCGGCATTGGAATAGAGGGCGATGTCCTGGAGATAGTCTGAGAGGCTGATTTCCAGGCCATCGTGAGACTCTTCGTAGAAGCGCATCGACTTTACAAGCTCATCGATGTTCTCCAGCCGGTCCTCGTCCTGGTCCTCACGGTAGAGCTTTTTCAATCCGCTCTTTTCCAGGAGGAAGTTCATGAGGTCCGAGATGCCTGATTCCCCGGCAACGGACCTGGCGCTGTCGATGATTTCGAGAAATGCGGAAGCGCCGGCAGCATTGCGTCCGGAACGTCCTGAGCTGCAATAATTCCGCAAGGCCTGCATCAATGAAGCTTCGCCGGAATCCTCCAGGTCGGCAAGGAACTTCTTGCCCAGTCCGCGGGCAGGCACGTTGATGACCCTGCGGAATGCCAGGTCGTCATTCTCGTCCGCCACCAGCCTGAGATAACTCAGGGCGTCCTTTATTTCCTTGCGTTCATAGAATCTCGTCCCGCCCCAGATTGCGTATGGAATGTGCTCCGCGAGGAGTTCCTGCTCAAGGACTCCGGACAGGTAGGAGGAGCGGTAGAGTATGGCGATGCCGGAGAGCTTACCTCCTTCCTCGGCCAGTCTCTTTATCTGTGCGACTATCCATTCCGCCTCTTCCTTCTCGGTCTTTCCGTGGTAGTGCACGACCTTCAGACCGTCCGCCGCAAGGGTGAACAATGTCTTCGGGATGCGGTTTATATTGTTGGAAATCACGCAGTTGGCAATGTCGAGAATGTTAGGTGTGGAACGGTAGTTCTCATCCAGGACAATGTCTTTGTCAGATGCGAAGTCCACGAAGCGCGATGGTCTGGCCCCTCTCCATTCATATATGCACTGGTCAGGGTCGCCGACGACGAAGAGATTGTGATGCCTGGCGGCGAGCTTCTCGATGATTTCCCAGTTGTCCGCATTGCAGTCCTGAGCCTCGTCCACCATTATATAGTTGAGCTGGCCCTGCCAATAATCCTTCACCTCGGGAAAATTCTCCAGAAGGTAGATGGCGAAGTTCTCTATATCGTCGAAGTCCAGGGCGTAGTCCTTCATCTGCCTGCGTGTGTAGGCGGCCATGCATGAGGCCGGTGTCGGTGCCG
>OBLI01001594.1_pt1 | contig 21572 bp, 20 predicted proteins | sample 1519701 | NCBI WGS metagenome assembly OBLI01 (sample SAMEA3663005, study PRJEB22513) | pig gut metagenome | biome: pig gut; feature: pig-associated habitat; material: faeces | place: France | collected 2012
ACCGGATTGCCATGACCCGGAGAAGAAAACTGGTTTCTGGGTCAAGGAAAGAACCAGATTGCCATGACCCGGAGAAGAAAACTGGTTTCTGGGTCAAGGAAAGAACCAGATTGCCATGCCCCAGAGAAGAAAACTGGTTTCTGGGTCAAGGGAAGAACCGGATTGCCATGACCCGGAGGAAAGAAAAGATTTCTAGGTCAAGGAAAGAACCGGATTGCCATGACCCGGAGAAGAAAACTGGTTTCTGGGTCAAGGAAAGAACCGGATTGCCATGACCCGGAGAAAAGAAATGATTTCTGGATCAAGGGAAGGGGGAGGTGATGTCATAATGTATATATGAAGAGTTTGGGAAAGGAGGTAGTAACAGGTGTAAAGAGGAAAATAATAGTTAGACCGATGCAGATAGAGGAAAGGAAAAGTATATGGGCGGGTTAAAGAAGTTATTAAATATAGAACAAGAACGATTAGAGAGAATTCTGGCTAAGGCACAGAATGAATTATACGATGTGCCGGAGGGGACTCTTAGAATCTCAATAGATAAGGGGTGTGTGCGTTTTTATCATAATAATCAGGAGCAGGGAATCATGAAATATATCCCTAAAGCAGATGAAAAGTTGATACAGCGATTGGCCCAAAAGGATTATTACGAAAAGATTGAGCGAAGCGTAAAGAAAAGATTAGGGCAAATAAGTCGTTTGTTAAAAGATTATGATGAAAACGAAATTGATAAAATATATAATGCGCAACATCCGATACGCAGGCAGATTGTAACGCCGATTGAACCGACATGGGAGCAACAGTTGGAAGCATGGAACAATAGAACATATGAAGGGAAAATATTTCAAGAGGGAACAATCGAAATTTATACAGAAAAGGGGGAACGGGTTCGTTCTAAATCAGAAAAGATATTAGCAGATTATTTTTACAGGAATCATATTCCGTACAAATACGAATGTCCGTTGCATCTAAAAGGATATGGCGTGGTATATCCGGACTTTACGTTTCTATCTTACAAAACAAGAAGGGAAATCTATTGGGAGCATGAGGGGAGAATGGATGATCCGGCATATGCGAAAAACGCTGTAAAAAAACTCTTATCATATTCAAAAAATGGAATTTTTCCTGGGGAAAACTTAATCTTGACATTTGAAACGGAACAGACAGTACTTAATACCGAGGTGATAGAATGCCTGACAAGTAGATACTTGTTATGACTCTGAGAGGAAAAAATGGTTTTCAGGTCAAGGAAGGAAGCGAGTTGTCATGACCTGGAGAAGAAAAAATGGTTTCTGGGTCAAGGAAGCAGGCAGGTCAGCATGACCTGGAGAAGAAAAAAAGATTTCTAGGTCAAGGAAGCAGGCAAGCCAGCATGACTCAGAGGGGGGAAAATGATTTCTAGGTCAAGGAAGCAGGCAAGCCAGCATGACCCGGAGGGGAAAAATGGTTTCTGGGTCAAGGAAGCAGGCAAGTCAGCATGACCCGGAGGAGGAAAAAGATTTCTAGGTCAAGGAAGCAGGCAAGCCAGCATGACCCAGAGGGGGGAAAATGATTTCTAGGTCAAGGAAGCAGGCAAGCCAGCATGACCCGGAGGAGAAAAAAGATTTTTGGGTCAAGGAAGCAGGCAAGCCAGCATGGCCCGGAGGAGAAAAAAGATTTCTAGGTCAGGGAAGCAGGCAAGCTAGCATGACCCGGAGGAAAGAAATGATTTCTGGGTCAAGGAAGCAGGCAAGCCAGCATGACCCGGAGGAGAAAAAAGATTTCTAGGTCAAGGAAGCAGGCAGGTCAGCATGACCCAGAGGAGAAATCAACTTTGATTTCTATTTGGCGTTGTGGGTTGCTTCTACATAGTTGACCATGCGCATAATGAGTTCTTTTTCTTCAACAGAGAAATTGGTTATTGTAATTGTTTCTTCATTATCGAGGCCCAAGAGATAATCTGTTGTTGTGTGGAAAATTTTGCTTAGAGCAATCAGATTATCGAGAGTAGGTTTCGAAATACCCATTTCCCATGCATTTACGCCAGATCTGGTCACGCCCATACGCAGCGCCAGATCGGATTGCGTCATTCCTGATCGTTCACGTAAATCGTGAATGCGTTCATACAAATAAATATCCATTAAAAATCTCCAGAATCTGTAAATTTGGTAAAGGTATCTAATAATTAAGTTATATTCTATAAGATAATAGGAAAATGTAGATAATCAATCGTGGTAAAAGCAGATTTATCAGGAAGTATAATGTGCAAAAACGTTAAATAAAATTAATCATAAAGGAATAACGATAATTGACAAAATAAAGTAAAGTGCTATTATTTATAATGAAAATCGCAGAAATTTGGCGATTGTTGTTGCCAATAGTCGAAAAGAAAATGTTGAGGAGCCTGTTATGATAGATTTTCATAATCATATTCTTCCGGGAATTGATGATGGCAGCAGGGATAGTGAGATGTCACTTGCGATGCTTCGAATGGAACGTGAGCAAGGGGTGACAGAGATTGTTTTCACACCACATTTCTATGCGCAGGAAGATTCTGTAACGCATTTCATTAAAAAGCGAGAGCATAGTGTCAGCCGATTGGAAGAAGCAGCTGCGCAGGCAGGAGAGGAACTTATGCCGTATCATCTGGGTGCGGAGGTGTATTACTTTCGGGACATGGGAAATGCGTCCATGGTTCCGAATCTGTGTATTGGCGAAAGCAATACAATCCTTCTCGAAATGCCGTTTGGCCAATGGGAAAAGAATGTGTATGAGGATGTGGTAAATCTCATTCGTAAGCAGGAGCTTACCGTGGTATTGGCGCATATTGAGCGATATTACAAGTTTCAGAAGGACAAGAGCATCTGGAACGCAGTCATGGAGCTGCCATTGGAGTGCCAGATGAATGCCGGACCGTTTCAGGACTGGAAGAAAAGACGTAAATGTATGGAACTGTTGAAGCGGCATGAGGTGGTATTGCTGGGAAGCGATGCACATAATCTGACGAGCCGCTGTCCGAATCTGGGCGAAACGTGTGCGATGCTTGATGCGAAGGTGGATGCCGATTATACAAAGAAAGTAGAGAATCTTGCGAGAACTCTGCTCGCAGAGTAGGTAAAGCCGGCTAAGCAAGGAGAAACCGAAAGTCGAAGAGAGCCGGAGCGAAGTCTGAGAGAAACTGAAAGCCCAAGAGAGCCGAAGCGAAGTCTGAGAGAAACCGAAAGTCGAAGAGAGCCGGAGCGTTGGCGGAAGAAAATTCGGAAGCAGGCAGGAAGAAAACGAACTTGAAAGCAGACGTGAGTTTAAGAAACGATCATATTAGATAAGGAAATTAGAAATGAAGACGAACAAGACACTGCGAATCGTGCTGGAAATCATATTCGCAATACTTGCAATCATATTGATATATGTTGTAATCCGCTATTGGGAGCAAGGAGATGTTCACACAGGACAGGAATTGACCGAAGCCTATACCGATACCCAGATACAGGTGTCGGCGCGTGATGAGGGCACGACGATTGTACTTGGAAACAGGGAATATCAGATGACTCATCCGGTTAGAACCTATCTGTTTCTGGGTACAGATGCCAGTGGTAACGAAGGTGGCACCGGTGAAGAATATCAGGGCTCGATGGCGGATACTTTAATGTTACTCGTTATTGACGAACAGGAAGAAACCTATGGAATCCTGCAATTGAACCGGGACACCATCACGGATGTGCCTCTGATGCAGGCGGATGGATCGGCGAATGCATCCGCACAGCTGCAGCTTTGCACTGCGCACTGGTATGGCGGAAATCCGAAGCAGAGCTGCGAGAATACGGTGAACGCGGTCAGCGACATGCTTGGAGGATTGCCGATTGACGGATATTATGCGCTCTCGATGAACGCAATGAGCAAGCTGAATGAAGCGGTGGACGGTGTTAAAATGACATTTACGGAGAATCTGACGGAACTTGATCCGCAGATGAAGTCAGGAGCGACGCTTACACTGACCGATGAGCAGGCAGAGAAACTGATGCATGCAAGATACGGGATGTCGGATGACCGGAATGTAAAGAGAATGGGAAGACAACGCCTTTTTCTGGACGCGTTCTTAAAACAGGTACGGGAGAAACAGGCGAAGGACAGCAACTTCATTATTAAACTGTACGACAGTTTGCATCCGTACAGCACGGAAGATATCAACATGAATGCGTTAACGAAGTTGATTAACCAGATGGGGGATTTTGCAGCGAAGGGAACCTACACGATTGACGGAGAGACGAAGCTTGGACAGAAGCTGGGAGACGGTCAGGAACATTGGGAATTCTATATGGATGAGGATTCGCTGGATACAACGATGAACACATTGTACCCGCTTACTTATATCGGGGCAGCAGAAGAGGAGCCGGAAGAATGAAAGAAGAAATGGAACAGGAAATTGACCTAATGGAAATATTCTACTATCTGCGGGCGAAGATCGGCTGGCTGATCCTTGCCTTCGTGATCGGAGGACTGCTCGCAGGAAGTATGACGCATTTCCTTATTATACCGAAGTATACTGCGGTATCAAAGATTTATATGGTGTCCGCATCGAGCGAAAGCGTGCTGAATCTGTCGGATCTGAATCTCGGTACCTCTCTTTCCGAGGACTATGCGGAGTTGATCAAGCTGCGCCCGGTATTTAATGAAGTCATCGACAATCTGGAACTCGATTACGATTATGAGGAGCTTCAGGATATGGTCAGCATCACGAAGGTCGGCAATACCCGTCTTCTGGCAGTAACCGTGGAGAGTGAAAATCCGAAAGAAGCGCAGGAGATCGCCAATGAAGTGGCGGATGTAACGGTCACCTATATCCCGAAGGTCATGGAGACTTCCACGCCGAATATCGCGGAGTATGCCATCCTTCCGGAAGAGGCAAGTTCGCCGAATCTGGCACAGAATACCATCATCGGAGCGCTTGTGCTGCTTCTTATTATATGTGGCGTCTATATTGTGCGCATGCTGCAGGATGATACCGTTAAGTCGGCGGATGAAGTACAGAAAGAATTCGGAGTCATGCCGCTGACCGTCATTCCGGAAGGAAGTCTCGATGAGATCTCCGATGCGGTAGAGCATAAGAAAAAGGGCAAGAAGTCGAAGAAGAATAAGAAGGCAGGGAGAAGATAACCATGGAATTTACACCAAAATATAATGCGACCATCGATAATATGCCGCAGCTGCCATATGCAATCGAAGAAGCGGTCAACCGTCTTCGTGTCAACTTAAGCTTCCAGGGAAGCAAAGTCAGAAAAATCATGGTTGTTTCCACGGTGCCGGATGAAGGAAAAAGCTTCGTATCCATGCAGCTTTGGAGACAGATGGCGGAAGCGGATGTAAAGTCTGTTCTGCTCGATATGGACTTACGCAAAAGCGTTATGATCGACAAATACCAGATCACGCAGGAGGACAAGAAAAAAATCCTTGGAACCTCCTTTTATCTGGCGAATGAAGTTAATCTGGATGAGTGCGTGCTGCATACAAATATCGGAAAAGGCGATATCCTGCCGAATTCCGACAATTTAATCAATCCGTCCATGCTGCTTGAGGGCGAACGCCTCAGGGATTCGCTTAATGAGCTGGCGGAAAACTATCGTTACGTCATCATCGATGCACCACCACTGAATCTGGTGTCAGACGGAGAGAAAATCGGCTCCCTCTGCGACGGTGCAATTCTGGTTGTCCGCGGAGGCGAAACTCCGAAGAAAATGATACATAATTCCATCAGTCAGTTGGAACGTGCCGGCTGCCCGCTGATCGGTATCGTATTAAGCCGTGTGGAAGGATCCGGCAGCGGATATTACTACAAGAAGTACGGCAAAGATTATTATGGCAAATCCGGTTACGGTTACGGATATGGCTACTATGGTGACCACAAGGACAAGAAAAGAAAATAGGTCACAAACTGCGGAGATACCTCGCAACGGTTCGCCTGAGCGGGTTCTCATATAAATACTTCGGGAAAGGAGGGAATACCGATGAACAAATTTGTTAAGAAGTTACTCGTAGGAATCCTTGCAGGAACCATGTTACTTGGCTCTGTAGCAACATCATATGCTGCAACAAGCCCGGTTGTATCTCCTACAAAACCGGTTACCGAGACAGGCGTTAAGGCTGACAAGAATACTAAGACCGGAATCACTTCTACAGTAAACACAAGCAAGAATGGTACAGCTAAGATTACAGCAGTAGCAAAGACAGCTAAGACTTCTGTTACAATCGCTTCAACTGTTAAAGTTGATGGTGTATCTTACAAGGTTACAGCTATCAGTGCCAAGGCATTCGCTAAGTGTACAAAGGCTAAGACTGTAACTCTGCCAGCTACCATTACAACAATTGGAAGCAAGGCTTTCACAGGTGCAAAGGCTCTTAAGACCATTAAGATCAACAGCAAGAAAGTCACTGTCGCTAAGACAGCTTTCAAGGGTGTTAACACCAAGAAGATGACAATTCAGTTACCTGCAAAGGCAACAAAGGCTCAGAAGAAGGCTTTAAAGAAGGCTTTCAAGGCAGCCGGCTTCGAGGGAACATTCAAGTAATTGGATGCACTCCGGCCACTTGCTGCTCCGGCAGCAAAACGTTCAGCCCATGTGAAAGCATGGGCTGAACACTTATACAGGGGAGGAATGGAGCGGAAATGTACAAAATAAGGGTGAATGGATGGGTGAAGCATCTTGACTTTATCCTTCTGGATATCATATGTACGCAGATTGCTTTCTGTATCGCGTATCTGATCCGTTTCGGATGGTCGAACCCATACGGAACGAGCGAGTATGTGAATTTCGCAATCATTTATGCGCTTGTGGATGTGTTTGTAGCGGTCGTATTTGAATCATTTAAGAATGTACTTAAAAGGGGATGGTACATTGAATTCAAATGTGTGCTCAAGCATACTTTCATTATGGAAGCGATGATGCTTTTTTATTTATTTACAGTTAAAGACAGTGCCATTTACTCCCGTATCACATTTTATTTAATGATTCCGTTTTATATCGTGATTGACTATGGAATTAGATGCCTATGGAAGTATAGAATTAGAAGAAAAGGAGTTCGTGAAAATGCACGAACCATTATTATAGTAGCTCCGGGAAAGAGGCTCGGAAGCTGTGTCAAGGAAGTCGTTGGAGAAAACTACGCTGCGTATCGCTGCGCCGGTGTGGTAGCAAGCGACGACTCCATTGCGGAAGGCAGTGCCGCCGGAGTTCCGGTCGTATGTAAATATGCGGATTTGGTCGAATATGTGTGCCACGAATGGGTGGACGAAATCTTTATTTTTATGAACCGTGATTTAGACTATCCGATGGAATTGGTCGAAGACTTCAACCAGATGGGAATCACCACGCACGTTGCGATCGCAAGAACACGGAGCCAGGAGGATCCGAAGCAGTTCGTGGAACGTATCGGCGGAGTCGTCTACATGACCAAAACCATGAATTATGCTTCCGCAAGACAGTTGTTTCTTAAGCGGGCAATCGATATCGCGGGCGGATTGGTCGGATGCCTGCTTATGGTGCTCATCATGATCGTGGTCGGACCCATCATCTATCTGTCTTCGCCGGGACCAATCTTCTTTGCGCAGGAGCGGATCGGAAGAAATGGCAGAAAGTTCAAGATGTATAAGTTCCGCAGCATGTACATGGATGCGGAGGAACGCAAAAAGGAACTGATGTCCCAGAATAAGATCGGCGACGGTATGATGTTTAAGATGGATTTCGATCCGCGCATCATCGGCAACAAGATCCTTCCGGACGGAACGAAGAAGACCGGCATCGGCCAGTTCATCCGCCGGACAAGCCTGGATGAATTTCCACAGTTTATCAATGTGCTAAAAGGCGATATGAGCCTGGTAGGCACAAGACCGCCGACAATCGACGAGTGGGAGAAATACGCATCACATCACCGCGCACGCATGGCATTCCGCCCGGGAATCACGGGACTGTGGCAGGTCAGCGGACGAAGCAATATCACGGACTTCGAGGAAGTCGTGAACCTCGATACGAAGTATATCGACAACTGGAGTATCGGGCAGGATGTGAAGATTATGTTGAAGACGGTCAAGAGTATTTTGGTGAATGAAGGGGCTGTGTAGAAAAGAAAATACGATGATTATTGGGAGAAAGTTGATTAGTGGGAAAATTGAACGAAGATAAAAAGCTTGATGGGGAAAACATGCTGATAGAAAATCGAAATGTTTCAGAAAAAATGGAAAGGACAAGGATAGATTGGCTTGATGCCATGAAAGGTTGGACAATTCTTTTCGTAGTTTTAGGCCATGTGTTGCTTGGTTATGTTGAAAATGATTCATTTCCTCAATCCACAAATTTATTGAAAATTGTGCAGGATTGGATATATATATGGCATATGCCGTTGTTCTTTGCTATTAGTGGGTATACCTTCTTTTTATCTTACAAAAAAAAGAATATATCAGATCGGCAGAGATTGAAACGACAGGAAATAAATCTCATATTAATTTATCTAATATTTTCACTTGTTTTGGGCGTGACAAAAACCATTTTCGCAAATTTTGTGGATAATCCAATGAATATGCCGGAAATGATAAAAGGTATTATCTTGCCTAATACTTTGATGTGGTATTTATGGGTATTAGTTTTGTATTATTTCTTATTTAGTAGGTTTACTTTTGTCGAATCGCATGTATGGATTGTTGGATGTATTGCGGCATTACTAATTGGGCGATATCTTGATGAAACAATGCATTTGAGAATTTGCCTCAAAAATTTTCTCTGTTGTATCGGCTATTTTTATATTGGTAGCCATATGGAAGGTCTCTTAAAAAACATTAAAATATTAAAATGGCTACAATATGTTGCAGTGATGATTTTATGGATAGGGGGGGTGATGTATGTCCTCCTATACAATGAATATATTTCGACTCCAGTTATTGTGCGTGCATTGGTAGATGCGATATATGCTACAGCAATGATTTTGTCATGTTTTTGCTTTTTTAGAAAATATATAAAAAAGAGCAAATTGTGTGAATTGGGAAAGGCAAGCCTTGTAATCTATCTTCTGCATACATATTTGGTGACTATTATAAAGAATATTGTGATAAAAAGTGGTTTTGACATTGTGATAGTGGCAATTATAGGAAGTTGGCTTGTTGCTACTTTTGTAACATATTTGATTTGGATATTAAGCTGTAGGATTGAATGGATAGGTTATATTTTCCACCCAATAGATGCATTTGAAAAAGTAACTACGAAATGGGAAAAATAGAGAATAAGATGGGGATGATATGCTTCTTATGATGGATTCTATTTGTGTTAACTAGATATTTTCTAGATGAACTTGAAATGCTAAGGAAGCATGAGATGAAAAAGGAAATTTGAGAACATGAAAGAATATTCGATTAAAATTATTATAGCAACTCATAAAAAATATCAAATGCCGTCTGATGATATGTATATTCCTTTGCATGTTGGCGCGGATGGGAAAAAGGATGCAGAAGGTAATGATTTAGATTTCGGATATATCAAAGATAACACCGGAGACAATATCTCGAATCTAAATCCTAGTTTTTGTGAATTGACGGGGTTATATTGGGCATGGAAAAATTTATCAGAAGATTATATTGGCCTAGTTCATTATAGACGTCATTTTGCGATGAATGGTAGAACGTTGGAGTTTGAACAAATCAAACCATATCTTGGACGAATTAAGATTTTTACACCCAAGAAGCGGTGGTATGTGATTGAAACCCTGAAATCCCATTATAGACATACCCATTATCCAGAACATTTAGAAATAGCTAGAGCAGTTGCAATAAGAAAATATCCAGAATATAAAAAAGTATTTGATAAAACTTTGAATCGCCGATGGGGATACATGTTCAATATGATAATTATGGATCGCAGGGATTTAAATGATTATTGTGCATGGTTATTTGATGTACTGTTTGATATATATGATCAGATAGACTGTAGTAAATATAGTGCATTTGAAAAACGTTATGTTGGCAGGATAAGCGAGTTACTTTTTAATGTATGGCTTGAGTATGCTTTGGAGAGTGGAAGAATAAACAAAAATGAAATCATGGAATTGGCTTTTGATGTTGAAGAAAATTTGGTGGTAAAAATTCCGGCATTTTTAAAGGCTAAGTTCCTAGGAAAAAAGTATAGGAGTAGTTTTTAGATGAATGAAAATAATGTAAGTGCTCCTAAATTTTCGGTTATCATACCTGCATATAATGCAGAAAAATTTATTCATTTAGCGGTTGAAAGCGTTCAGAATCAATCAATAGATGATTGGGAACTTATCATTGTTGAGAATAGTTCAGAAGATAATACAACTGCTGTTTGTGAAAAATTTTTGAATGATGAAAGGGTATCTCTTTTGCATAGCAAAAAGGGAGTATCAGCAGCTAGAAATACTGGCATAGAGGCAGCAAGAGGAACATGGCTGGTCTTTCTTGATGCAGATGATCAGCTTTTAGAAAATGCCCTTGAAAAATTTGGGGAAATTGACCATGAATATTCGCCTGATTTAATAATTGGAGAATATGAAAATAAAGGGATTAGGTACAATTCCGAAAGAAAATTATATCAAGATGATACCTTAAAAAATTTTCTTTGTACCAGTTTGGAAAATCCGACACAGAAATGTAACACTACGGCAGTTGCATTTAGAAATTCTATAGTGCAACACTATGCAGTTACTTTTGATGAGCAGATTAGATATGCAGAAGATAGTGTTTTTTTTATTGAAGTGCTGAGATATTCAAAAAAAGTAGCAACTATTTTTTATCCGGTATATAGGGTTGTTTATAATTCGCAATCTACTGTACGTTCAGGAAAAAGAAAATTGGATAAAGAATATATAGCAGCAATTAATAGGTTAAGCACCATTCTTGAGATGTCAGATCCTTTTATAAAGAATGAATGGTATATTTTTATCTTGAATCAGTTGTTAGTAATTTTTGTAAATGACATCTTTGCCAGGCGGGAATCTGTTTTTATGCAGCTAAAGGATGCAAGACGTGTTATGGAAATTTATGAGTATAAAAGTGCTATTACAAAGGCCGACGTATCTAAGATTCAAGGATTAAAAAAGGTTGTTTTTAGAATGATGAAAAAGCGATTTATGATAGGAATCGCTTTAGCAGTACGAGTACGGCAGTATCAGAATAAGAAGAAAGAAGATAAGTTAGATGTATAAAGTCCTTGTGTTTGGAATGACGGAAAATCCTGGTGGTGTTGAGTCATTTCTTTTCAATTATTATCGAAAAATAGACAAGACGAAAATTCAATTTGATTTTTTGTGTAACACGTATAATAAGGTTGCATATGAAGATGAATTAATATCTTTAGGCGGCCAGGTAATACGTATTGCGATGCGAAGTAAGAAACCATTGAAATATCATCGAGAACTGAATGAATTTATGAAAAAGAACGCAACAGATTATCAAGCAATTTGGATCAATGTATGCAGTCTTGCAAATATAGATTATTTGAAAGTGGCAAAAAAATACGGGATAGAAAAAAGAATCATTCATAGCCATAATTCCCAAAACATGGACACGTGGTTTAGACAAATTCTGCATAGGATGAACCGTAATAAAATACAGAATTATGCAACTGATTATTGGGCTTGTTCTAAAGATGCTGCAAAGTGGTTTTATAAAGATGAACTGTTTTCGAAGGTTGTGATTGTGAAAAATGCGATTGAATTAGACTGTGTGAAATTTTCAGTTGAAAAGAGAAATTTGATTCGCAATAAATATGGAGTTAATGGCAAATTTGTTATTGGAAATGTCGGTCGTCTTCATTTTCAGAAAAATCAATTATTTGCATTAGATATAATGAAATATCTTTCGAAAAGAATGCCGGATTGCATGCTTATGTTTGTCGGACAGGGTGAAGATGAAAAAAAGCTTAGAAGGCGTGTTGAAGATTTGAATATTCAAGACAAAGTTATATTTGCCGGAGTACAATCTGACATTGGAGGATATCTTAGTGCCTTCGATTTATTTTTGTTTCCATCGTTGTTTGAAGGATTAGGAATAGCAGGATTGGAGGCTCAAGCCAATGGACTACCTGTTATTTGTTCGCAAGGGGTTATTCCTGAGGAATTGAAGGTGGTAGATAATTTCTATTTTAAAAATTTAGATGATGGTGCAGAAAACTGGGCGGAAAAAATAAAAATGCTAAGTAAAAATTTGAGTCGGACTGATATGGAAAAAATTAGAAAAAATTTTACGGAAGCAGGATTTAATATTGATACAGAAGTCAAAAGATTGGAACAATTACTGACGGAGAGAAACTTAAATGGATAGATTTCAAATTGCAGAAATATCAGGAGAGCAGGCACATGCTGGTACAAAAGCAACGGAAGATGTTATAACGATAGCTAATAGATTAGACTTTGAACCCTTGTATATACGGATGAATGATTTAGCGACAGGCTTTTGGCATAAATTGAATCGACAGATTCAGTTTCGTAAAGATTGGTCACATGCATATAATGAAATCCATGAGAACTCAACAGTTTTGTTGCAACATCCATTTCATTATCCACAACTTACAAGGGAAAGTGTATTACTGAAACTAAAAAATAAGAAAAATGTGCAATTCATTTCAATTGTCCATGATGTAGAGGAATTGAGAACTTTGGGAAAAGAGCGTTATCACAAAAGCGAATTTAAATTTATGATGAAGATTGCGGATGTGTTGATTGTACATAATAATGTGATGCGGGATTTCTTTATTTCAAAGGGATTTGACAAAGAAAAAATAGTTGTTCTTGAAATATTTGATTATTTGAGAGATGAATGTGATAATACATTTCCAATATTTGAAAAATCTCTTACGGTTGCGGGAAATCTTGATGTTAAAAAGAGTAGTTATCTCGCAAATTTGTCGGATGTAAAATGCAAATTTTATCTGTATGGTCCAAATTTTAGTTTGAAAGAGGCTGGCAATGTTATTTATGGTGGAGTGCTTTCTCCAGATCAGGTTCCTAAGGTATTGACAAAAGGATTTGGATTGATTTGGGATGGCGATTCAATTGAAATCTGCAAAGGTGGATTTGGCGATTATTTGAGATATAATAATCCGCATAAACTTTCACTGTATCTTTCATCGGGCCTTCCAGTTATTATTTGGAAGCAAGCAGCAGAGGCAAAGTTTGTGGTAGAAAATGGGGTAGGATATACAGTTGAAACTTTGCATGAGATTCCTAGATTAATGGATACGATATCTGGAGATGAATATAAAGAGATGGCAAGTCGTGTCAGAGAAGTTTCTCAAAGATTAATTAATGGAGATTATATGCGGACTGCATTGATCAACGCTATGAGTATTGTGTGCAAATAACCCTAATGAAAATCTAATTTGAATTTGAGGAGATAGTTATGCTCTATGTTTTATTTGCAATAACATTGTTTTTTTTGATTTTGAACTATACGATAACACAAGGTGATTATTTGCACCCATCGACTCTTTTTTGTGAAATTTTTGCGGTGTATGAATTGATTTGTATAATCGGACAGTCGGCATATCAAATTACATTACATGCCGAAACGGTATTTGTTATGATATGCGGATTTATGGCATTTACTATTGGCGCACTTATTACTAACTCTAAAAAGAAATTATCTAAAGAAGGTAATAACTATCCTAGCCAGCAATTTCAAATTGAATATATTTATATTTCAGACTATTTAGTGTATATACTGATAGCAATGCAAATCGTGACAAATATTTTTTTTATAAAGTATCTAAAGGCAATTTCGGTTGCATGGGGGAGTGGCGGTGGATCATTGGGTGAAATGATTAATCTCTATGATACAATGACCAAATTTTGGACCACAACATTTAAAAATTTAAATGTACCTGTTCCGATGGTTTGCAGAATTGGGAGCCCTATAGTAACTGCAGGAGGCTGGCTTATTCTCTATGTAGCAGTCAATAATTTTATGATTAATAAAAAGATAAAATTATCGCATATAGTAGTTATTTTATTGATGTGTATAAGTATCCTGCTTAACGGAAGTAGAAGTCCTTTACTTAGGGTTATAACTTTTGTCATTATCATGATATATATGTTAAATTATAAAAAATTTCGATATAGAAAGGGTAGTTTTAAGTTCTTTTTAAAACTCATATTCGTGGTACTTGGAGTTAGTGTCCTAATGATTGCTGTATTATCAATAATAGGTAGAGCAGGAAGTATGCCAAATATATGGCGATATATTTTTGTTTATACGGGAGCTCCAATTGTCAATTTAGATAATTTTTTAATAAGTAAATCGATAAAAATCATAGGTGGAAATACGGTGTTTTTTGGAGAACAGACGTTCTATGACGGATATGCGTATTTGTCCAAAATAATGAAATTTTCATTTGCAGATAAAGTAGAAAAAATAGGTGGGTTTGTATTTAGCAACAATGGAATTGAAATAGGAAATGTTTATACGACCTATAACGTATTCGCATATGATTTTGGATATTTTGGAGTATTTCCTCTTATATTTGTTGTAGCGTTGTATTATACTTCCACATACAAAAAGATTTTGTGTGACACGAAATCTGTGAAATCGATAGATTTTAATCTTTTTATCTACGCATATTTGTTCAATGATTTGATAATGTTACCATTTTCGAATAGATTTTACTCGACAATTTTGGATGCACCATTTATTAAAACAATAATTTTGGCTTGGATAATGAAGTGTATTCTATTTGATAAAAAGATTGTCCTTGGAAAGTATAGATTAAAGTGTAAATTATAAGTTTGATTAAAGGGAGCTGTTAATGGAGAAAAGAATTGTTGCAATTATTGTTACTTATAATCGATGTGAATTGCTTTTAGAAGCCTTAGACGCTTTGAAAAATTGTATCGGGAATTGTGATATTTTTGTGATTGATAATGCAAGTACTGATGGAACAAAAGATAAAGTAACTCCATACATAGACCAGAAAATGATATTCTATTTTAATACAGGCAGAAATTTAGGCGGAGCTGGTGGTTTTAATTTTGGAGTGAGAAAAGCTTATGAAGCAGGATATGATTATATCTGGTTAATGGATGATGACACGATAGTTAAAAAAGATACTTTGACTGAGTTGCTGGAGCAGGCGAAAGCTTTGAAAGGAAACTTTGGTTGGTTATCAAGTCTTGCACTGTGGATTGATGGAAATGAGTGTCTTATGAATTATCAAGAAATTGATAAAGATTGGAATAGTGAGAAGAAAAATATTTTAAATGGAAGATTGCGTTGTCAGGCCGCTACATTTGTATCGCTTTTTATAAATAGAGTTGCAGTGGGAGATGTTGGATTGCCGATTAAAGATTATTTTATATGGGGGGATGATACGGAATATACAAAAAGAATTTCAAAAAAGTATTCTTGTTATTTTATTCCTTCGAGTCAGGTGACACACAAAATGAAGTCAAATATGGTTACTACAAGCTTTGAAGAGTTCTCGGATAAAGATAGAATAGATAGAATGTTTTATTCAATTAGAAATGATTTGTGCACTTACAGTAGAATCAGCAAGAGACATTATTATGTTATGATATTGGACTTTTTATTGTTGATTGGGAAAGTACTAAGATCGAATCAGCCTTATAAGGGGAGAAAAATTAAGGTGATTGTTGAGGCGGTATGGTGTGGATTGTGGTTTCGTCCACCGATTGAATTGGTAAAATAGTTGTATAGGTTATTGCACATACACATTTAAAAAATTTTTTGATGAAAATTTAAAGATTGTTTTGAAAAACATTTGTGTTGATAGAGATTAGAAAGGCAGGAACAAATTTGCAATATAAGATTTGTAAGGAGTGGATATGAAGAAGAACAATTCTATTAAATTTAATTTCATAATGAATTCGCTTCTTACGATTTCCTCGTTCATCTTTCCCTTGATTACTTTCCCATATGTGTCGAGGATTTTGCTGCCGGAAGGAACTGGGAAGGTTTCGTTTGTAACGTCTGTTGTAACATATTTTAATATGTTTGCCCAACTTGGAATTCCGACCTATGGTATTCGGGCGTGCGCAAAGGTACGAGATGATAAAGAAACGCTTTCAAGAACCGTTCACGAGCTACTGAGTATTAACTTGATTATGAGTGCATTTGCATATTTGGTATTGGGAATATGTTTGGCAACGATTCCAAGGTTTCAAACAGAAAAACCTTTATTTATTATTGTTAGCACTACGATATTGTTTAATGCAGTTGGAGGGGAATGGCTCTATAAAGGGTTGGAACAATATACATATATTACTGTGCGTTCACTTGTTTTTAAAGTGATTGCACTGGTGACAATGTTGGGGCTGGTACATGAAAAAAGTGATTATGTAATTTATGGTGCAATTACAATTTTTGCTGCCTCTGCTTCGAATGTATTGAATCTGATTAATACAAGAAAGTATATTAAAGTTCGTAGTGTAGGAAATTATAATTTGGTCCGGCATATTAAACCGATTTTGATTTTTTTTGCAATGTCATGTGCTACGGCAATCTACACGAATTTGGATACTGTAATGCTTGGATTTATGAAGTCTGATGTAGATGTTGGTTACTATAATGCTGCAGTCAAGATTAAAAGCGTTTTACTTGGCGTTGTTACTTCTTTAGGAGCGGTATTATTACCGCGTGCATCTTATTATATGGAACATGGATTGAACGATGAGTTTCAGAAAATTTCTAAGAAAGCAATTGAGTTTGTGTTTTTAATAGCGTTGCCTTTATCTATTTATTTTATGATATTTGCAAAGGAAGGAGTTCTTTTTCTTTCGGGATCAGCTTATGAAGGGGCTATCATTCCTATGCAGATTATCATGCCAACGTTATTATGGATAGGACTAACCAATATAATGGGGATTCAAATGCTTGTCCCACTTGGTAGGGAAAAGGTTGTATTGTATTCGGAGATTGCAGGAGCTCTAGTGGACTTGGTTATTAATTTGATTTTAATTCCAAGGATGGCATCGGCGGGAGCTGCGATAGGTACTTTGGTAGCGGAAATTGTGGTGTGGATTGTACAATTTATTGCTTTACGCGTGGATGTGACAGAGGCATATCGAAGGATTCGGTATGGTAAGATTTTATTTGCCATAGTCTTGGGGATAATAGCATCTATTTGGACCAAATGGACGCAGTGGGGAACGTTTGCAACATTGGCTTTTTCAGGTATTATCTTTTTTGGAGTGTATTTTATTATCTTGGTTTGGGCGAAAGAACCATTGGTATGCGAGATTAAAAACCAGATAGTTGAAAAATTACCAAAGAGAAATTAGCACATTGTATGAAATGACGAGGAGAATAAGTTTATGTACGACTATTTAATTGTAGGAGCCGGTTTATTCGGTTCGGTATTTGCCAGACAGGCAACGGATGCCGGTAAGAAAGTGCTTGTGATCGACAAGCGCCCGAACATTGCAGGCAACGTTTATACGGAGGATATTGAGAATATCCATGTGCACAAATACGGTGCGCACATTTTCCATACAAATAATAAAGAAGTGTGGAATTATGTTACGCGTTTTGCGGAGCTCAACCGTTTTACGAACAGTCCGGTAGCGAATTATAAGGGAGAGTTGTATTCGCTGCCTTTTAACATGTATACGTTCAATAAGATGTGGGGCGTTGTGACACCGGAGGAGGCTGCAGCGAAAATTGAGGAGCAGCGCAACGAAGCCGGTATTACGGAGCCGCACAATCTGGAGGAACAGGCGATCTCTTTGGTTGGCAAGGATATTTACGAGAAGCTGATCAAGGGTTATACGGAGAAACAGTGGGGGCGCGATTGCAAGGATCTTCCGGCTTTTATTATTAAGCGACTGCCGGTTCGACTGACGTTTGATAACAATTATTTTAATGCTTTGTATCAGGGGATTCCGGTGGGCGGCTATACGAAGATGGTTGCCAATATGCTGGATGGAATTGAAGTGCGTTTGGATACGGATTATTTCGAGAATAAGACAAAGCTGGATGCTCTGGCGGATAAGATTGTTTATACAGGGGCGATTGATGCTTACTTTGAATACCAATTGGGTGCTTTGGAGTATCGTTCTGTACGCTTTGAGACGGAAGTGCTGGACAAACCGAATTTTCAGGGAAATGCGGCGGTGAATTATACGGATCGAGAGACGCTGTGGACGAGGATCATCGAGCACAAGTGGTTTGAGTTTGGCAAGGATGATGACGGAAATGATATTCCGAAGACGGTGATCAGCAGAGAATACAGTTCGGAGTGGAAGGTCGGTGATGAGCCGTACTATCCGGTGAATGATGAAAAGAATGGTGCGCTGTATCAGGAATATAAGAAGCTGGCAGACAAGGAGCAGAAGGTAATCTTTGGCGGACGGTTGGGCGAGTATAAGTATTATGATATGGATGCGGTGATTGCTTCGGCGCTGGAACTGGCAGAGAAGGAATTGGATTAGGAAAAACAGGAACCGCCCCAGGTGAAGACATGGGGCGGTTCGGCGTTACATATTATTTGTTTTGCTTAGCAAGTGCAGCTTCCAATTCTGCGATGCGAGAGGCTTGTTGATTGATTTGAGAAGCTTGCTGATCAATGGTTTGCGTCAACTGTGAATTGGCTTCTTCCAGATAGCGAAGCTTATTGTTTTTTAGGTTTCCCAATAGGCGGCATCAGCGCGTGACTGCGCGCACTGGCGGGCTACTGCGTCTGAGTTGAGCTGATATAAGGAGTCCGCAGCTTTTTGCATTGTTTCATTATTTTTTGTGATCATACGCAAATCCTCCCATGTCTTTGTTTTGAAAAGTTTTGCCCAACGGTCAATTCCATAGTGCCGATCCTCTTCTGTGGCAAGATCGATGCGGCTTAGATCGATCACATGAATCGAAAACTTTTCACTGTACAGCCGCTTGGTTTTGACGTTCAGAAGCTGATATAATGCATTAAATTCCGGATTATCCTCGAACAAGGTAAAATTCAGAAATCCGATACTGTGCACCGGCTTGGCATTGATGTAATATTCTCCGCGTTTCAATTGATCGAAGTTCCGCGAAGCGTAAGAAATAGAACGATCGGGCCAGTTGTATTCGTCGGTCATCTGCATTTCGAGATCAATCAGTCGGCCGTCATTGAGCACGACCCGGACATCCAGTATGAAATCCTTGGAGGAAAATGTTTCGCCGAGTGAAATTGGATTCGTCACAGTAACTTTAATTCCATCCGGCTCCATGTGCAGGATGGAACAGATCAAGGCTTTCAGCACATCGTTGTTCTCCTGCAGGATCTTACGAAATACATAATCATTAGTGAAACCATAATCGATGGTTCCGGTTGCGGTTTCAAAATCAGGTACGTTGCTTTTCTCCATATAGTATGTTACCTTTCCTTTAGTATATATCATAAGGATTTATTTTCACAACCCCAAAAAGCAAAAATAAATCAGAATGATTTAAAATATTTAATTGTATTATCCATTGATAATTGAACCGGAAAATGGTTCGTTATGATCTGGCAACCGAGTTGCTTGAAATGGATATATGTGTTGTGAACTCAGAATAGCGAATAGCAGGGAAAAAGTCAAGAATTTTTTGAACATGAGGGATAAGGGTGGTTGATATGGAAAATTCATTATACATATATCATATGGTGGTGCCTCTGCGCTACTATACTTATGATTTACATAGTGAGAAAAAAGACTCGGAATATGTGATGGGATTAAAGCAGGATATGGATTGGAATGTGACACGAATAGTGGAGCAACCGATTCCTGATACCAATCAAATATTCAGAAGAGAGGAGCCTGTTCATATCCATTTGTTTTGTGAAAATGATGTGGAACATGCGGTATGGGGAAGCTCGGTTTATGAACCATTTGAAACACTTCTTCAGAAAAAAGAGGATTTTGTTGAAACAACCTTGGTAGATGGGAAGAAGTATCAGGTCGTTACCATGGAATCGGCACCGATTGTGATATCAACAAGTCTATATACCAAAATTTACGGAAGAATGCCGACGGAGGATTTTTTGTTATATGTGGAATGCGATGATACAGATTTGAATTATATGTTGGATGAGTTCTATCTGGCGTTAGGGCAGGAAAATCGATATAGCAAGTTGATAGAGGCTATTACAAAAGCGGTGATGGATATTTCAACGATGGTGGACAGGGAAAAGCGGAATCGTGTTTGCGGTGCGTTGAAACAGACGCTCGGAAATTTGACGGATATTGGGCGAAAAGAGAAACTGGTTCATATATTGCATCAGATGGGAATTCGTGAAATTAAGAATTGTGGAACGGAATTTGAGATTGATGATAAGACGATTGGGAAGTTGATCAGCCTGCGGAATAAATGCTATCACGGTGATCGTAAGAAAGCGGATCACTCATATATAAATATTGACCTTGCAGTTACGCAATTGATGTATCTTTGTGAGCAGATTATTATCAAGCAAATGAAATCGACACATGAAAGAATGGTATGATGCCGGCGCTGGAGCTGGCAGAGAAGGAATTGGATTAGGAAAAACAGGAACCGCCCCAGGTGAAGACATGGGGCGGTTCGGCGTTACATATTATTTGTTTTGCTTAGCAAGTGCAGCTTCCAATTCTGCGATGCGAGAGGCTTGTTGATTGATTTGAGAAGCTTGCTGATCAATGGTTTGCGTCAACTGTGAATTGGCTTCTTCCAGATAGCGAAGCTTATTGTTTTTTAGGTTTCCCAATAGGCGGCATCAGCGCGTGACTGCGCGCACTGGCGGGCTACTGCGTCTGAGTTGAGCTGATATAAGGAGTCCGCAGCTTTTTGCATTGTTTCATTATTTTTTGTGATCATACGCAAATCCTCCCATGTCTTTGTTTTGAAAAGTTTTGCCCAACGGTCAATTCCATAGTGCCGATCCTCTTCTGTGGCAAGATCGATGCGGCTTAGATCGATCACATGAATCGAAAACTTTTCACTGTACAGCCGCTTGGTTTTGACGTTCAGAAGCTGATATAATGCATTAAATTCCGGATTATCCTCGAACAAGGTAAAATTCAGAAATCCGATACTGTGCACCGGCTTGGCATTGATGTAATATTCTCCGCGTTTCAATTGATCGAAGTTCCGCGAAGCGTAAGAAATAGAACGATCGGGCCAGTTGTATTCGTCGGTCATCTGCATTTCGAGATCAATCAGTCGGCCGTCATTGAGCACGACCCGGACATCCAGTATGAAATCCTTGGAGGAAAATGTTTCGCCGAGTGAAATTGGATTCGTCACAGTAACTTTAATTCCATCCGGCTCCATGTGCAGGATGGAACAGATCAAGGCTTTCAGCACATCGTTGTTCTCCTGCAGGATCTTACGAAATACATAATCATTAGTGAAACCATAATCGATGGTTCCGGTTGCGGTTTCAAAATCAGGTACGTTGCTTTTCTCCATATAGTATGTTACCTTTCCTTTAGTATATATCATAAGGATTTATTTTCACAACCCCAAAAAGCAAAAATAAATCAGAATGATTTAAAATATTTAATTGTATTATCCATTGATAATTGAACCGGAAAATGGTTCGTTATGATCTGGCAACCGAGTTGCTTGAAATGGATATATGTGTTGTGAACTCAGAATAGCGAAT
>OBLI01001596.1_pt1 | contig 21537 bp, 12 predicted proteins | sample 1519701 | NCBI WGS metagenome assembly OBLI01 (sample SAMEA3663005, study PRJEB22513) | pig gut metagenome | biome: pig gut; feature: pig-associated habitat; material: faeces | place: France | collected 2012
TTGTTACGAAGTGAGCCTGCCAAGCAACCTCAACGATGAAACGAACAGCCATACGAGTATCCTTGTTAGCACCGCAGAAGCCATCTACAACATACAAGTTCTTGTTGCAAAGCTCCTTAACAGCGATCTCCTTAACAGCAGCCCAAACCTTCTCAGACATCGGCTTGTTGTCATTCTTATATTCGTCAGAAGTCCACCATACTGTGTTCTTTGAGTTCTCGTCCATGACGATGTACTTATCCTTCGGTGAACGGCCTGTGTAGATACCGGTCATCACGTTGACAGCACCCAGCTCTGTATTCTGACCTACCTCATAACCTTCCAAACCTGCCTTTGTCTCCTCAGCGAACAAAACCTCGTAAGAAGGGTTGTGAGCGATCACTGTAGCACCGGTAATGCCATACTTGCTTAAATCCAAATTTGCCATTTTGCAATTAATTTAAATGATTGACTTATATATTATTTATTTCTCTCTGTACATCTTATAATCGAAATTGGATGCTTTCATCTGCTCTTCAATAGAGCTTGCCTAAACAACACCTTTTTTCCGCGGTACAAAAGTAGCATTTTTTTCAATCGGACAGGGCGTATTAAGGAAATTTTTCAGTCAGATTTGCGCTTTTCCAAGCTATTAACAGAGAGGGCTCTTGTTTTGCAAACTACACATAGCAAAAGCGACTGGATAGGAATAAAAAAAGAGAGCCACATTGCTGCGACTCTCTCTTCGAGTGATTCGCTTGGGGCTCGAACCCAAGACCCCAACATTAAAAGTGTTGTGCTCTACCAGCTGAGCTAGCGAATCATCCACATGCGTTACTTATCGTAAGCGGGTGCAAAGGTAGTGTTTATTTTTAAACTCGCAAGCAATGTCCTCACTTTTTTTCTTTCTCGGCATAGTTATCCAATAATACAGGGGGGGGCTTGAGGCTTCTCTGTTTCACTCATCCCTATTCCTTTACCATCCTGCAAGATGAACCGTTTATAATAGGAAAGGCAAAGTGTGGTCAGTGGCAAAGCGATAATTAAACCAATGAAGCCCAACAACGTACCCCAAATCGATAGAGAAAGCAAGATAATCGCAGGATTCAACCCCATGGCTTTCCCCATGATACGCGGCGTCAAGAAGAGATCTTGGATCATCTGCACAATGCCTAACACCAAAAGAGCCAAACCGAAGATGATCCAGAAATTCTCGCCCGTCTCCGCTGAACGCAGCAACGCCAAGATGAGCATCGGGATAATACCTATTGTCTGCATATAAGGAATCAGATTGAGCATACCAATAAATAATCCCAAGGTAACTGCCAAAGGAAAATCTATAATCTTAAATCCAACAGCCAATAAAACGCCAACACAAAAAGCGATCAAAGCCTGTCCTCGAAAATAGCGGTTCATGTTGTATTCCACATCCTCCACCAAACCCTCCATGAAGGGGCGATACTTGCCGGGGATCAATTGTGGCCATCCATTGGCGATCTTCTCATAATCCAACAGGATAAAGATGAAGTAAAGCAAGATCATAAAAACAATCGTGATACTCAGCAGCACAGAGAACGTATTGCTGAGGAACGACCAAACCTGCGGTGCAATTTGTTTGATCGCTTTCAATAAGCTATCTTTATTTAGATAATCCATCAGCTGCGTGAAATCCACATTGGCCTCCAAATAGTCTAACCAAGCTTGCGGGATGAAGGGAATATGCCCCTCACCTGGATCATGCGTGCGTAACAGTTCAATGGTTTTATCGGCTTCCGCAGCAATAGAAGGGACTACCATCACGACCAAGAGCGTGATGGCCAGTGCCATACTGACCAACAGCGCCATAATCGACAGGACACGGCTTCGAAGCCCCAACTTATACTGAAAGAACTTCACGAAAGGTTGCATCATATAAGCCAATAACCAAGCAATCAAGAAGGGCAACAATGCGTTGCGCAGCAGCGTGACTAAATAGACCAAGCCGCTTATCAAGGCGATGCCAAAGACAATACGCATCACTCGATCGAATGTGAATGGTTTATTAAAGAGTGTATCCATATATTTTCATTACCTTTGCTCCAGACAAAGGTAGTATAAGTTTTCTTAAAGTGGCAGAGGAATGATTCATAAATTAATCTATGGTCTATTCGGGTTGCTTGTTTGGGCAACTTGTGTGGAGGCACAAGTGCCTCAACCTATTCGCAGACTTTTACGTCAGCCCTATATGGAGGGAGCCTCTTTCTCGTTGATGGTAAAAGAGGTGGAGAGTGGCCAAGTGCTGTTTGCTTACGACACGTTGCGGCAAATGACCCCTGCCTCCGTCATGAAATCATTGACTACGGCTACTGCCTTGGAGCTATTAGGGGCAGATTACCGTTTCCCCACAACAATCGAATACGACGGGATCATCGAGCAGGGTTGTCTTCACGGCAACCTATATATTAAAGGTAGTGGCGATCCCAGTTTAGGATCATCCTTTCTCGAAGAGGAAATCGATTTCATCGGTGAATGGATAGCCGCCATCCGTGCCGCAGGGATTCAAGCCATCGAAGGGACCGTGATCGCCGACGAACAACTATTTGATACAGAAGGCACCTCCATGAAATGGGTTGTGGAGGATATGGGCACCGATTATGGAGCTGGTAGCTATGGCCTTAATGTTTTCGACAATCGTTTCAAATTGGGCCTGCAGACAGGCGAGGCAGGAAGCCGTCCGCAAGTGAAGGGCATAGAGCCCTGGATCGACCTGCGTTTCCATAATTATATGACCGCACAAAAAGTAACCACCGATAGTTGCTACATCATAGGGGCACCCTTCTCGAATGAGCGTTACCTATATGGTGTCGTTCCAGCCGGGAAGGCCTATCACGAGCTGCAAGGCGACATCCCCGATCCTCCGACCTTTTTGGCGAATTACCTCACGAAGCAGTTGCGTAAGGCGGGTATCGAGGTGAAGGGAACGCCCTCTTGCCACCGTTTGCTGCAAGAGGCGGGACAATGGCCTGCTGGTTCCCGTGAGGCCCTGATCACCACCTATTCCCCGCCGTTAAGCGAATTGGTCCGCATCACCAATTTTGTTAGCCACAATCTTTTTGCGGATGCGCTCTTGAAAACCATCGGTTTGCGTTACCAACCCAAGAAGGGCGAGGTCATCTCCTCGTTTGGTCGAGGCGTGAAAGTATTGCGGGAGTATTGGCAGCAACAAGGCTTAGATGTCGCTACACTCTATCAGGTAGATGGTAGTGGATTAGCAGCTATCAACAAGTTATCAACAGCTTTTATGACTGATTTCCTATGCTATATGCGTAAACAGGCTACTCAATCCACAGTTTTCAACAAGTCTCTTCCAAGAGTAGGCATCGAAGGCTCTGTACGTAGTTTTTGGAAAGGGAAGATCTCCGCTAAGTTGAAGAGTGGCAGCATGACACGGGTGAAAGGCTATGCGGGTTATGTCCATCAAGGGGAGAAGGAATATGCCATTGCCCTTTTTGTCAATCATTATGCCTGCGACGGAAAAGTGATGAACCGAGCGATCGAAAAGCTGTTGACAACACTGTTCACTCCTTGAAGGACGAGCAAGTTGAACACTCCATTCACTCCACATCTTCCTTAATTTGCACTTGGGGAGTGCAAATAATTCAGATTATTGCACTTGCAAAGTGCAATAATCACTATCTTTGCATCTAAAGACAAGGAGATATGGACAGATTGATTCGCTTACACAAGAAGTTAGTGAAGGAAACTAAAACTGATTTCTTCCGCTATCTTTACACAGAGATAAATTGGGACAATCGGATGATTGGTATTCGTGGGCCGAGAGGTGTGGGCAAAACCACGCTACTTTTGCAACACATCAAACAAGACCTGCCTCTTTCTGATGCGCTCTATGTCAATGCGGATGATCTGTATTTCAGCGAACATCGGCTGATTGACTTAGCCGAGAATTTAGCACAACAAGGCATCCACTATTTCTTTATTGATGAGATACATAAATATAAGGACTGGTCCAAAGAGTTGAAATTGATCTATGATTATTTCAGTGAGTTACACGTAATTTTTTCCGGTTCATCGGTACTGGATCTCAACAAAGGTTCTTCCGATCTTAGTCGCCGAGCACTGATGTATCACCTCTATGGTCTTTCTTTTCGGGAATACTTAGCGCTTTTCCACGGTCTTTCTTATCCAACCTTCACTTTAGATGAACTGATTGATGGTGCGGTGGAATCAATAGATGTAGCTACTCCGCTACGCTATTTCGAGGATTATCTAAAGCGGGGTTATTATCCTTTCGCCAAGGAATTAGGCTTCGAGGAAAAGTTACGACAGATCATCAATCTGACCTTAGAAAATGACATTCCTGTCTTTGCCGGTTTATCGGCATCAATGGGACAGAAACTCAAACGGTTATTAACCATTATCGCCAAGAGTGTTCCTTTCAAACCAAACATGAGTAAATTAGCCGAGTTAATCGGCTTGGGAAGAAATCAAATGCCAGATTACCTTCTTTTAATCGAACAAGCAGGCATGATTGCCCAATTACGGGATGACACCGGAGGAATAAGAGGGTTAGGCAAAGTGGATAAGGTCTATTTAGACAATCCCAGCTTAGCCTATCTGTTGGGAGAGGGTGAGGCTGAAGTGGGAAACATACGGGAAACTTTCTTCTTGAGCCAGCTGAGGGTAAAGAACCCGATTATCTCCTCATCCCTATCTGATTTTGAAATCGGATCACGCACCTTTGAGATTGGAGGCAAATCCAAAGGGAAAAAACAGATAGAAAACGCCATGGAAGGTTACATCGTCAAAGACCAGATCGAATTTGGCTCTGGGAATACCCTACCTCTTTGGTGGTTTGGATTTAACTATTGAATGACAAATGCCAGCCGGCTCAACAAGCGAAACGAGCCGGCTCAATAAGGAGGTTGAACCGGCTCGTGTATGCGATTGAGTTAGCTCAAAACTTTACGGCTTCATCACCACCTCGATGTGATTGCCTTGTTGCAGCAATTCCTTGATAAAGGATTGGATCTTGGCGGGAGTCATGCTTTTGACTAACGATTCGTAGTAGGTTTGGAGATCGAAGCCTTTGTAATAATAATCGTCTAAGACATTCAGCCAATAGCTGTTCTCCTGAACCACCTCGGCATAACGCTTCAAGAGGTTCTCTTGCGTCTTTGCGAAGTCTTCCGCTTTGGGGCCTGCCTCAGCCAACTGCTTCAAAGCGGTCTGGATAATCTGACCCATACGTTCCCACTTGGCCGGATCGGTATCGAAATAGATCTGCAAGGAGGTACGTCCCTCCGGGAAAGCGGAGATGCTGGTCGATACACCGACACCGTAGGTACCGCCCTCTGCCTCACGAACCTGCTCATAATAGATCAAGTCCAAGATTTGTTTGGTCATTGTGGCCATCAGTTTATGCTCCAAGTCGTAGGGCATCTGACCCCGATAGAGATGCAACACGGTTACCTTCGGGATCTCCATCGGCTGACTGAAGATATTGCTGATTTCTCCCTTACGTACATCGGGTACCTCGGCAGGATTGGCCTGCTCGATCCGACGTGACGAGGGAAGCGTGGCCAAGTACTGCTCAATCAACGGGCGAATGCTATCCATCGGGATATTACCTACGAAGGAAAAAACAAAATCGGAAGCATCCGCAAAACGCTCGTTGCGCAACTCCATGATGCGACGATAGCTGATCCGATCGATATCCGCAGCCCGCAGACGAAGCGCACGGGGATGGTTGGCATAAGCTGTAGCCGTAAGTGAGTCACTAAAGATCACCATCGGATCCAACTCGCTGTTTTGCAGTTGAGCCCGCATTCGGTTTGCGTACGAGGCGTATGCCCCCTCGTCAATTCGGGGTGCGGTAAACGCCAAATAGATCAACTCGAAGAGGGTCTTTAGATCAGCCGGAGCCGCCATACCGTTGACATTCTCCGCATCCAAACCCAAGGAGAGCGCACAAGAGACCTTCTTGCCGGCCAACCGTTTGCTTAGATCGGTCGCAGAGAAATTACCTAAGCCACCGATCTCGATTACGTCGTTAAAGACCTTGAGATTCAGGATCTCCTCGACACCATACAGTGTGCTACCACCTGGACTGGTGGCGGTCATCAAGATCTCATCTTTCTTAAAGGTAGTAGGTTTCAGCACCACTTTCACACCATTACTTAGGGTCATTACCGTTGCCTCAAAACGATCACCCGGTTTGCTCTCCACAATCTTTCCCGGAGCGGGTAGGTTCGGGATTAAAGGCTCATTGGAAACGGTCTCCTTATAGGGTTCCACCGGCAGTTGTCGAGCTGTTTCAAAAGCCTGCAACAGTTCTACTTCGGAAGGATAACGCAAATCCGCTTTATCGGGACCTGTCAAGCCAATCACGATATTGTTATCGCCGATCACCTGCTGCACGTATTGATTGACCTGCTCCACGGTAATTTGTTCGGCCACTTGATTGACCAACGCATACTCCATCTCAATGCCAGGAATATAGCCTCCCTCTGTGAAATGGTTCACATACTCACGTACATAGGTGCTGTTCTTTTGATTCTCTCGCTCGTTGAAAGCAGATTCATATTGCTTCAAAACATTGATACGGGCACGCTCATACTCCGAGGCCGTGAATCCGAATTGCTTCACTCGTTGTGTCTCCGTCACCAACGTATGCATGGCAGCGTCTATCTCACCCTCCTTCACCAAAGCGGCGGCTGTCCAAGCCCCTTTGGTTTTGGCGATCATGAAGTTGTCGCTGTCGTAGGCCTCCGCATAGATAAAAGGCGGATTGGCTTGGTGCAACAAATCATCGAACCGCTCGCTCATCACGGCAGCCGCAATCTGCTGGAAGTAGTTCACCACAAATCCCTCGATTGTGCCCTTCTGCTCCGGGGAAAGGATGTCATGCTTATAAAAAAGGTAGAGTGTTGTATTGGCGGCCTCCTTATCGGTAGCGATAGAGACCAACGGTTTGTCGTTGTCTGGTACGGGCATCACCTCTCGCTTTGCCGGATTAACCGGTGCGGCGACATCGGCAAAGGTACGCTTCAAGGCTGCTTCCACCTGCTCCACATCCACATCACCGACCACTATAATCGCCTGTTGATCCGGTCGGTACCATTTGCGATAGTAAGCCCGAAGTTCCTCCGGCTTGAAGTTTTCAATCACCTCAATCGTGCCAATCGGCATTCGGTTGGCATAGCGGCTACCCGGATACATCTTGGGTAATTGCTGTTCCCACAGGCGGCTCTGCGCATCTTGCGTCGTGCGCCATTCCTCCCGGATCACGCCTCGCTCTTTCTGAATAGCTGAGTCGGTCAGCGAGAGAAAACCAGACCAGTCATGCAAGATCAGTAAGCAAGAATCGATGACTCCCGCCGTACGCACCGGGGCATTAGTCACCATATAAACGGTCTCGTCAAACGAGGTATAGGCATTAAAGTTCTCGCCATTACGCATTCCGACACTTTCGATGTATTTGTCCATGCCGTTGTTGGGGAAATGCTTACTCCCATCAAAAGCCATGTGCTCCAAGAAATGCGCCAATCCCCGCTGGTTCTCCTTCTCCAAGATAGAACCCACATTTTGAGCAATATAAAAATCCGCTCGCTCCTTGGGCAACGCATTGTGGCGAATATAATAGGTCAATCCATTACTCAACTTTCCATAACGCACCTTCGGGTCGATCGGAAGTTGCTCCGGCTGTTGGGCAAAAAGGGGAAGCACGCAGATCCAAGCCCATAGCCATACCAAAAATAAAGTCCGTTCTTTACGCATAATACTTCAAATGATAGATGCGCCAAAGATACGGACTTATTCCCTAACTCCTTATTCTTACAAATGCAAAATCATCGCAGAAAACATTGCCCATCATTTGCTAAAACGTTGCCCATCATTTTGCAAAACGTTGCCCATCGTTTTTTCTTTAATTGCCGATGATTTTTTCTTTAGTTGCCCGTAGTTTTTTCGGTCTACGGGCAACGTTTTGAAGAGCCACGCTGAGCCTATTTGAAGAGCAACGGAACGAAGTTGTTCAGGTAGTAACGCCAGTTGGTCCAGGTATGACCACCACCACTGATGAACATCTGGTGCTCCATCCCCTGCTTCGTCAGCATCTGATCCAATACTTTCGTACCCGGATAGGCGAAATCGGCATCTCCACAACCTACCCAATAGAGTTTGTACCCTGCCTTCTTGATATTAGCCAACAGCGCATTGTTCTCCGGTGTATCTTGTGAGCCACAGCTCAACGGACAGATATAATCAAACAATTCCGGATAGTTGCCAGAAAGGGCTACCGTGTGGCCACCGCCCATGGAAAGGCCGGCTACTGCCCGATGTGCCTTGTCCGTCAAAGTGCGGAAATGGCTGTCGATATAGGGAATCACATCTTTAGCCACGGAATGAATGTAGCTGTTGCGGGTAGCGGGATCGTTCCAAACGAAAGGCTTCTCCGGCAATTGCAACGTCTTAGCGGCCTGTTGCCCGGGGTTACCGTTCGGCATCACCACGATCATCGGCTCAGCTTTGCCCTTCTCAATCAGGTTGTCGAGAATCTGGCAAGCTCGTCCCATATTGCTCCAAGCGTCCTCATCGCCACCGGCTCCGTGGAAAAGGTAAAGCACCGGGTAACGTTTGCCGGCATTCTTCGGATCATCATAACCATACGGGGTATAGACATACATCCGACGATTCAATTGCAACGTAGGAGAGTCATACCACACCTTTCGTAAGTTACCCCGCTGGTTGGCTTCGAAATAATTGGCTGTAAACTCGCCTGGGATAATCACGATGCTCAGATAGCGCACGCCATCACGCTGTTGCAAGACGTTCAACGGATCATTCACCGACACCCCATCCAAGATAAAGTTATAGGTATAGAGATCCGGTTGAGGCAAGTCCATCGTCAACTCCCATACTCCCTGACCGTTTTTCGTCATGTCCGCGGGAACGGGTACATCCATCTCTCTGTTATTATAAGTTACCTTTTTCGTCGGCATAAAGCCACCCGTCAACTGCACCGTTTTAGCCTCGGGAGCCACCAATCGGAAGGTGATCTTTCCCTCCTTGATCTCAGGAGATACGACTTGCTCGCGATTGGCGAAGTTGCTCAACTCCTGCGCATAAAGCGGCCACGTCAAGCAGATGGCGAATAAAATAGCAAATAATCGCTTCATTTTACATGGTATTTAATAGTTAAACATTTATGAATTGAGAAAACCGATGCAATATTCGGCAGAAATTCCGACAATGCAAAAGGAATCAGGCTGTTTTATAACAGTTTTTGGGAGGAAAGATAGGCACGACTGTTCCGAAGCAGCCCTTCGAACTTGGCACGCTTCACGGCGGAATGCGCAAAGAGACGCTGATAATCGGCCAGCGAGAAATCGTTGAGTTGTGCGTCATTCAAGGAAAGAAATGCCTCAATAGGTTGGAACTCGGCAACTTCCGTAGGTTGGGCAAAGCGATTCCAAGGGCAAACCAACTGGCAGGTGTCACAACCATAGAGCCGATTGCCCAAAAGAGCCGCCTGCTCATCTGGAAGTTCACCTCGGTGCTCAATCGTGAGGTAAGAGAGGCATTTGTTGGCATTCAAGCATCTCGCCTCGGCTAAGGCTCCCGTCGGGCAAGCATCGAGACAACGTCGGCAAGTGCCACAGCGGTTGCGTTGCGGTTGGTCATAGTTGTCTGCTTCAACCGTCGTCACGATCTCTCCCAAGAAAAAGAAAGAACCTTGGTGAGGCAGGATCAAGCAGCCGTTCTTGCCGATCCACCCCAATCCCGCCTTCCAGGCCCAATACCGTTCGAATAGCGGAGCAGAGTCGGTAAAGCAACGCATCTCAGCCGGTTCGCCTAAGGCTTTCCAGAGTTGGCGTAACCGCTCTTTTACCACGGCATGATAGTCTTTCCCGTAAGCATAGTAGGCTATCTGCGGTGCCTCAGTCGGTAGCTTTTGAGAGGGATAGTAGTTGAGGGCTACCGAAATAATCGTACGTGCGCCCTCCAATAGCCCTTCGGGATGCAAACGGATCGCTCGATGGTTCGCCATGTAACTCATCCCGGCTTGATAGCCTTTGGCGATCCACCGATCATAGTAGCCGATCTCGCTTTCCGCCGCCTCAACCTTAGCCACTCCACAAGCGGAGAAGCCCATTTCCAAGGCGGTTTGTTTTATATCATTCGCAGATAACATATCTTCAAAACACCTTGAACACATACCCCTGCTCCAACAACCACTCTACGGCTTGGGGCATGGCAATGCGCATATTGCGTTCGGCCTTCAGGGAATCGTGAAAGACGATGACGGAGCCGTTGCGAGTATAACGCTTCACCACATTGAACACGCCACGTGGCGTCATGCGCGGACTGTAATCACGAGTCACCACATCCCACATGATTACCCGATACTTTCGTTGAAGCAGGAGCGTTTGCGGGATACGCATGTGGCCATGCGGCGGGCGAAACAAATCGCTGGGGATGTACTCCGCCGCCTTCGCCACATTCGCTAAATAGTTCTTGGTCCAATAACGCAAGCCTTGAATGTGGTTGAAGGTATGATTACCAATGCGGTGTCCCCGATCAACAACCATTTGATAAATGTCCGGATGCTTCCGCACATTGTCGCCCACCATGAAGAAAGTGGCCTTCACGCCAAACTGATCCAGCGTATCTAAAACCCAAGGGGTAACCTCGGGAATGGGGCCATCGTCGAAAGTGAGATAAACACACTTCGGCTCAGCCGGCATTCTCCAGGTTACCCCAGGGAACAGTGCCCTGTAAAACCAGGGCGGTTGTTCGATAAACATTGCTTATTCTTTCGCTACTGATCCGTAGGCCATGCGATAGTTATCAAACTCCTCTTGATACTTCTCGCAGAAGGTCGGATTGTATTGTTTATTTACACGTAATACCTCTTGAACCACAGCCAAGTTATGACCCAAGTCGCTCTCTACGGAAGCCAACTGTCCCGGTTTCAAGCGGAAGTACCAGTTCACGTTGCGCATCGCATTGTCGGCGATACCGGTGTAGATGGCCTCTGCCTTTTCCTTCTCGCCCAACTGGTAGTAGAGCTCTCCCATCGACAATGCGCTGTAGTCCAACGGTACATTTTCCGGCGGCAATACCTCCATACCTTTATCCAGCACCTCAATAGCCTGCTGCTGTTTGCCTTCCGCAATCAACGCAGCCGCCAACTTGCTGAACAGGGCGATACGGTAGCTCTTACACATACGCATCACATTCTCATCCAAATAGACGCCCGGCGTGTTCACGCCACCCCACTTGAACTTGTGCATCACATTGTCATACATCCGCTCTGTGTTAATGGCCCGGACGGTTCCTTGCGTAGCCATCGGCACAATCTGATAGGCCATACCGGTCTGCTGGAAATAGGGATCCAACTTCACGAACTGATCCGGGCTGACCGTAATCGCATAGTAAATCGGACGATTCCAATTGTTAGTCTGCAACATATCGAGAATAATCAACTCCTGCTTGCCTAACACATCCTTACCCTTCAGGTCGATCGTCATTTCCGACTGCATAAAGGGCAGGTAAGCGGGATCCAACGCTCCTTGAGCCACCACCGTTGCCGAGTCAACCGCATAGGTGATCGTTTGTGTCGGGATGTAATCCAGTTCCTGACTGATACCCGGAATCTTCTTGAATTTCGGATCATTGCTGCGCACAAAGTCGAGTGCTGTCTTCAAGTCGATAGACTTCTCCGTCAACGGGAAGATGTAAGCAGCATCACGTGTACCCTGCACATAATCTTCCGACTGCCAAGAGATGGGCAGCGGTGCGGACTCATAGGCCTGTTTCTTCATCTGGTCGATATACCAATCGGTCTGCAAATAGCTGGTGTTGCAAACACGCACGTCAGTGCGGATGCCCTCCACCTCTTGCGCATACCACAAGGGAAAGGTATCGTTATCGCCATTCGTGAAGATCACCGCATTCGGCTCGCAAGACTCCAAGTAGTTGGCACCAAAGTCACGACAGACATAACGGCCTGAGCGATCGTGGTCATCCCAGTTCTGCGCACCCATCTGAATGGGGACAAACAGAGAGAGCAACGTAGCCACCGAACCGGCGATCACAGGAGAGAGCTTTGCATATTGCTGCAAGCCTTTCGCCAAAGCAGCTACACCAAAACCGATCCAGATACAGAACGCATAGAACGAACCGGCATACGCATAGTCACGCTCACGCGGCTGATAGGGGGTCTGATTCAAGTAAAGCACAATGGCGATACCCGTCATGAAGAAGAGGAAGAAGGTGATCCAAAAGCCTTGAATACCCTTCTTGCCGGCATAAGCCTGATAGAGCAAACCTAAGATACCCAACAACAGCGGCAACATATAATAGACATTGTGCCCCTTGTTGTCTGCGATGTCCAACGGCATATCCTCTTGCGGACCCACCAAAGCCTCATCGATAAAGGAAATACCGGTGATCCAGTTACCATTCGACACCTCTCCATGGCCCTGGATGTCATTCTGACGACCCGAGAAGTTCCACATGAAGTAGCGCCAATACATGAAATTCAGCTGATAAGAGAAGAAGAAACGCAGGTTCTCCGCAAAGGTAGGCTTCATCACCGAAGTCACCTCGCCACAACGGTTAAACTTCACGGGACTACCTTTCACCTGTGCCCACTCTTTATAAGCCTCCACATGTGTACTGCTGGTGCTATACATACGAGGGAAAAGCATATTCAGCTCATCCACATATTCATATTCAGACTCATAACGAGAGATATAGTAGCGATCCTTCTCGTTCTTGTCTTTCTTGATGATGCGGCTCCATGTCGGTTCACCCTGTTTAGAGACAGGCACACACGTTCCGCCCTTATTCTCACGCTTCACCTCTGAGACGTAGGTCTGTCCGTAAAGCAACGGCGTCTTACCGTATTGCTCACGAGCCAAATAGGTACGCAACGTAAAGATGTCTTGCGGAGCGTTCTGGTTCATCGGCGTATCAGCCGTCGCACGGATCAAGGTCAAGGCATACGAAGAGTAACCCACCACAATCACCAAAAGGCTGACCAAAATGGTATTCAGCATCTTGATGTTGATGTCTTTGCTGGTAAACAAAATAGCCGCCAAGCCAACCGTCAAGATAACCGCAATCACATAACCACTACCAATGAAAGGAATACCCAACAAGACCACCGAAAGGATGAAGGCAATCTTCATGCGAATGGGATGCACCTCATCACGCATCGTCTCCCAAATAGCCCAGATCAACGTAGCCGCCAATACAATAGCGAACGCATATACACCTGAGTTGTACGGCATACCCAATACATTGACAAAGAGCAACTCGAAATAGCCACAAACCTCTACCAAGCCCTGAACGACACCGAACATCATCAAACCGATGATCGCGAACGAAATCACCAAGGCGGCAATGGTTCCCTTCATGTTGGGATTAGGTACCTTCTTATAATAGTAAACCAACACAATCGCCGGAATACAGAGCAAGTTCAGCAAGTGGACACCGATACTCAAGCCCATCAAATAGGCAATCAAGACAATCCATCGGTCGGCATGCGGTTGATCAGCCACCTCTTCCCATTTGAGAATCAACCAGAAGACGACGGCTGTAAACAGAGAGGAGTAGGCATACACCTCGCCCTCTACCGCACTGAACCAGAAGGTATCACTGAATGTATAGGCCAAGGCACCTACCACACCACTACCCATGATCGTGATCAGCTGCCCCAAAGAGATTTCCGCACCTTCGTCCACTATGATCTTCCGAGCCATGTGGGTGATACTCCAGAAGAGGAACAGGATCGTCAATCCACTGAACAGGGCAGACATCCCATTGACCATGAGCGCCACTTTCGACGGATCAGAGGCGAACTGTGTAAAGAGGTTCGCTGTCAACATAAAGAAAGGTGCTCCAGGCGGGTGTCCAACCTCCAACTTGTAGGCCGACGAGATGAACTCACCGCAGTCCCAAAAGCTGGCGGTGGGCTCCATAGTCATCAAGTAAACGGCTGAGGCAATCGCAAAAACAATCCACCCCAACACGTTGTCAATCAGTTTGTAATTTTTCATACGCTATGTTATAGATATTATTTCTTTTCTTCCGATTGAGACAATTGGCGGCAAAGGTAATCATTTGCCATCTAATACCCAACGTTCTATGTCCTGATATATTGCCTTTCTGCCCAGAATGAGCACAAAACACTCACGTATGACGCAAGGGAACCTCCACCACAAAACGGGTAAAGCTGCCCTCTTCCGATTCAAAAGTGATGCTTCCTTTGTGTTTGTGCTCAATGATGTCACGCGTGATCGACAATCCCAAGCCGGTACCCTCCCCGACAGGTTTGGTCGTGAAGAAGGCCTCGAACAGTTTCTTTTTCACCTCATCCGACATGCCTACGCCATTATCCTCAATCGTCACACATGCCCTATCCGCCTGTTTAACAGTGCGTACGGTGACGGTCGGCACATAATCGGGCTGATCCGTTCCATGTTGTTTCTTCCATACCGCATAACAGGCGTTGTTCATCAAGTTGATGATTACCCGGCTGAAATCTTGCGGAATCAAATCCACCTCTTTGAGGTTCGGATCATATTCCTCATGAATCGTCACGTTGAAATCGGCTAAGTTGGCGCGCATCGCATGGAAAGAGAGCCACACATACTTTTTCAATAAACTGGGCAGATCGGTCGGCATGAACTGATCCGCTTTTCCTCTTGAATAGAGCAAGATTCCTTGGATAATATCCGTAGCCCGATGGCCATGCTCAGCGATCCTAGCCAAATAGGAACGCAGGGTTTGCAGCGTTTCCGCGATCTCTGCATGCTCCTCGCTATCGAGATCGATATCTTGCTCATCCAACAGCTCTTCCAAATCATCCACCATATCATTGGACATTTGGCTAAAGTTAATGACAAAGTTCAAGGGGTTCTGTATCTCATGGGCGATGCCTGCGCTTAATACGCCCAAAGATGCCAATTTATCGGATTGTTGGAGCTGACCTTGTAGCTCCTCAATACGTGCTTGCAATTTCTCTTCGTTACTCATCGCTTTGTTATTTAGTGGATTGATGAATTGGGATCGTTAATACAAACTGGGTAAACTCATTCTTAGCGGATTGCACGGCGATCTGTCCTTTGTGGCCCAAGATCACCTCTCGGCAGAGATAAAGCCCCACACCTGCCGACTCCGCGGTCGTCTTCGTCGTGAAGAAGGGATCGAAGATTTTCTCACGGATATTGAGTTCTATACCTATACCGTTATCACGCAAGTAAATCAACAGCTTATCGGCCTGCTGCTCCATGCGGATCTGCAACTTGGCCTCAAACGGTTGCTGCGCATACTTCTTCGCCAAGGCATAGACGCCATTGTGCAAGATGCTGACGATCGTCTTACCCAATCGCACAGGATCCACCTCTACCTCCAAGGGGGAATCCAACGGCGTGAACTCAATCGCAATCTGATTCGCCGCGATCTCCTTTTGGTCATATTCCCGGAGCACGGCGATATTGTTATGGATCAGCTGATTGATATTAACCATCTGGAAATGCAGCGTCTGATCAGACAACAACTCCTCCATCGCCTTCAAGATGCGAGAGGTGCTTTGCCCATGCAGCTCGATCTTCGTCAAATGGGTGTTCAGCATATCCAAGATCTCTTGCATATCCTCGTAATTGTCCTCGCTGATCTGCTCCTGTTCATCTTCGACATCCTCGCGCATATCTTTCAGCAACGAGTGGGAGAGGTGAGAGAAGTTGATGATGTAGTTGAGCGGATTCAAGATACGGTCGATCAATCCTTGTGTCAGTTTCCCCACCGTAGCCACCTTCTCTTGCCGGATCAACTGCTCCTGTGCCTCCTTCAGCTCATGCAGGGTCTGCTCTAACTCCGTCGATTTCTCCGCGATCTCGTCGCGCTGCGCCACCACCTCCTGCGTACGTTCTGCTACCACAGCTTCCAGCCGCAGTTTCTCCTGCCACAATTTGTGCGTACGATAGCGTAAAAAACCAACTACCATCGCTACAAAAAGCAAGAGATAAACCACCAAGCAATACCATTTTAAATAGAAGGGAATCAAGATCGTGAAGGTAAAGGTCTGCTCCTCGCTTTCACGTCCGAACGCATCGCACACCTTCACATGGAAGGTATAGGTGCCATACGAAAGGTTGGTGTATGCCATCTCAGCCTCCGCCGTCCAGGGGCGCCAGCTGTTTTCATACCCTTCGAGGTAGAAGCTATATTCCGAAAAGCCGATGACATTATTCACATCCGAAGAGAAGGAAAAGGTCAACTCCTTCGTGTCGCTCGCGAAAACTGCATGATCCAAGCCAAACGACGCTAAGTCCGTATGTGGCCCGTCGAAATAAAGTGTTTGCTTGTTCAACTGTATTTGGCGGATATGCACCTTCGGCTGATACAAATAGGCTACATCCAATAGCTTAGGATCAAAATGAATCAACCCGAAATCGCCACCTATCCAGGCTGCGTCCTCCGGCTCTACATAGAGCGCACGAATCGTGTATTGGTTCAAGGGCTGCAGCTTACGTGTGGTTTCTGGATCGCACGCACCGTTTCTGGTAATCCGCAATTCCTTTCCATCGCCATTCGCCACCCAATAACAGGCCTCGTCAGGTGCTTGTGCGATGAGCCCAGGCCACCAAGTACCCTCTGCGATCAATGAATCCAACGCTGTTTGGTGGGATACAAACCGTTGCGTCATTCTGTCCCAATAATGCAGACCTTGGGTAGAGAGCGCCTCAGCTCTTCCCTTCACATTGTACAACTTATTTCCACTGGTGGAAGGTAGTCCATGCAACGTATCCAATGGCAGAACCGTTCCTGACTGTTCCCCGATTTGATAAAGTTCGCCATACAGGGTCTCTGCCCAGAGCTTTCCTTGGATAAACTCCAGTTTCATAGCCCTTTCCACATCAGCGATCTTCGTATGCGTTTTCCCTTGCAAGCGGTAAATACCATCCAATTCGCCGGTGTAGAAAATCCGCTCATCATCCGGATCGAAAGCCAAACTGAAGGTGGTATAATCGGAGAGTTGCTCCACCTTACGAGGAGTGATACGAAAGAGGCCATTGGTAGTTGCCGCATAGAATTGTTCAGAGGGACTCTCCTGCAAATGCCAACAAGCCTGTCGAATCTCCGGTATCGCTTGAAAAGAACGCGACGTAGCATCCATACAAAATAGGCCGTGCAATGTGCCCACATACAGCTTTCCCCAATGACGCAAGATGGTCGTGACCTCTCCTTTCAACCCTTCAGTAGGCGTAAAGCGAGAGAAGAAGGAGGGCAGACTGAGGCGAAAGATGCCTTGATCGGTCGCTCCCCAAACGGTGCCATCTCCATCCGCAGCCAAGGCATTGATTTGATCGCTGCATAAGCCGTTGGCCTCATTCAAGACATAGGGAGCTTGCGCTTCATCCGTCAAGGCCAGTCCTCCGCCAGCTTGTATGCGGATCTCCGTATGATTCGGAAGGGTCAACTGCTTCACGGTTCCACCCGTTGCCAGGGGATGCGTATCCTCTTGAATAGCCAAGAGGCTATCTTGATAGAAGGTCACACAATACTGTGCCGTGTAGAAACAGAGCGAATCCCCCCGCTCCACGATGCGATTCACCTCGCCAATCCGAGGCGAGGCAGCCGCGCCCTGCGCATCCGACAGATAGGAGATCAGCTGAGGCGTACCGATCGACGAGACACCCAGCTTACCTATATAATTATAGCCACCCGCCCAAAGTTGATCGTAGCGGTCGATGTACAACCGGGTTATCCGAGAGATGCCGGGCGTCAAGATCTTTCCCCAGCGCTCGCCATTGTAATAGATGAGGCCCTCAAAATTGGCAAAATAGGTCGTACCCGCAGAGTCGCACACCACATCGAAATTGCGGTTGTGCGCCTCATAGGTCTTGGCACTATAATTGGCAATGAATGGCAGACCTCGCTGCGCAAACAGCGAGAGCTCAGCCAATCCTAAGAGCAGGCAGGCCATCCACCACCCGCGCATCCGTGCGCTATTTCGACAAATAGGTTTCATAGGCACTGACCTCCCCTATATAAAGATTCCACTCCTCCGGTGTGAAGTTACGCTCCAAGCGTTGATAAATCTGATCCGCCATACGTTGCGGGTCAACGATTACCTGGCTCAAGTTGCCCCTCTCATCACCGATTATTAAATCCGCTTCATCCGGACCGATGATAAAGCTATGCAGCCAAACCTGCCCCTCATGCACCGACGAGGCGACCGCTGCCGCATCACCGTTCAACTTCCAAAGATTGATGCTACCATCCAAACTGCTGGAATAGAGATGAGAGCCGTTAAACAGAAGGCAAGTGACCGCAGACACATGCGCCGAAAGCGCTTTCGCCTGATGTCGATCAGCCTGCACAACCCAAACGGCCCCATTCTTACAGCCAATCGCCAATAGGCCCGAAGAGGCCTGCACCCCGATCGCTGTGATGGGTTGCGCCTGCGCTGTCCAGACAGGTTCCGCTTTTCCTTGGCGATCTACATGATAAACGCCCCCTTCCGCATCTCCGATCAACAGCCGACCGGCATGAAAACTCAAGGCGGTGATGGCACAGGGATGCTGATAAAGTGATTGCGTTTTCCAGGTTTCGGGAGAGACTAAACAGATCGCACCATCTTTCTGCGCGATGGCGATCTGTCCCTGCCAATACTCCAAGCCAATGGGCTGGGAAACGGGTAATTCCTGGATTTCCACCTTATCCTCAGCCGTAATCATCAATAATTGACCGCCATACGCCATCGCAAACAACCGTTGTTGAAGGGTATCTGCACACATCGCCCGGATGTCATATCGGGCATCAGCAAAGAGGGTCTTTCGCTCAGTCAATTGGTCGCCGGCCAATTTCCAACGATAAATCTCCCCATACTGACTGGTGGTCAATAGATAGGTATTCCCTGCCGAAGCGTAGGACAAGAGCGAACGGATCGCTCCCCGATGGATACGCCATTGCCGGGAGAGTTCACTACTGAGCGAAAGGGCCTTATAAAGGGCGGGCAAATAGAGATCACCATGGTTCTCCACCGTGAATTTCCAAGCGGCATAGCTGAGCAAAGCGGCCAAAGGCTTATTGCCCACTTCATATTGTGTGGCGGCCTGTACGGCCAACGAGCGGGCCAACGCCAAACGGGCCAAGCTGTCGGCACGCATCTGCGCCACCTCCGCCTCCGCTCTGCGCTGCTCCGCGATCCGTTTCTGCGCATCCATCGCCTCATAAGCCTCCAAAGCGGCCTGTTGGGCAGTGATTGCCTTCTCTCGTTCCAGCTCCGCATGATCACGCATCTGCTCCGCAATTAGCTTCTGGTTTTCAGCCTCCATTTTTTGCGCGTCAGAGATCTCTTTCTGTTGATAAGCGATCTCCTCCAATTGCGAGCTGACACGTCGGGTGATGATTGCGCTCTTCTGTGCCTCGTTCGCCTCCCGCAACTGAGCCTCTAAAAGCGCCCTCTCCTGCGCTTGCGCTTGTGCCTTTTTCCGAAAGGACATCACAAAATAGCCACTTATCCCCACTGCAAAGAGGAGAAAAAGGGTTATTCCCCAGATGTATCGCTGGAAAAAGGCTTTCATAATTAAATCTTTTTCCGCTTGATTACCAACATCGTAATGTCATCCGATTGCTCGGTATCTTGGATGAAATCATGCAGGTCGTCATGCACCCCACTGATCACTTTAGCGACATCCGCATAGCAAAGCTCCCTCAAGGACGACACCAACCGCTCCTCGCCAAACTCCTCTTTTGCCGCGTTGAAGGCCTCGGTCACACCGTCGGTGTAGAGCACGATGGCTTCGCCGGGTTCCAAACGGGTGGAATTGGCACGATAAGGAAAATCTTCGATACCGCCAGCCACGAAGTTGGCATATTGTTTCACCTCTTTCACTTGACCATCCGACTGTAAAATGTAGGCGGGGGTATGACCGGCGTTGGTAAAGTCAATCTCTCCGGTCTTATGATTCAAGATGCCATAAATAACTGTCACGAACATCGAGTTCACACTGGCTCTCGACAGCAGGTTGTTGACCTCCGTCATGCACTGCGCAGAATCTTCAGAAGCCAAGGCTACCGAACGCAACAGCGTGTTGCTCACCGCCATAAAGAGAGCCGCCGGAATGCCTTTACCCGATACATCGGCAATGACAAAGCCCATCCGCTCCTCATCCAACCGGAAGAAATCGTAGAAATCACCGCCAATCACCTTTGCGGCCGTCATCGAGGCGGCTATGTCTAACTTACCGGCCAGCTCGGGGAAGGGCGGGAATGTAGAAGGTAAAATGGCCCGTTGAATCTCTCCCGCAGTCTCCATGTCGCTCTGCAGCGATTGCAACGCCACATGCTCTTTCTGCGTCTCTTTCACGAAGTTGATCTGCTCAATCGCCTTCTCGATCGTCACCGAGAGATCATCCATATCAATCGGCTTGGTCGCGAAATCAAACGCACCCCGGTTCATCGCCGTACGGATATTCTTCATGTCGCCGTAGGCCGACACCATGATACACTTCTGTGCCGGGTTACGCAACTCATTGATTTTTGAAAGCAGGGTCAACCCATCCATCTCCGGCATGTTGATATCGCTCAGCACAATATCAAAATCGGGATGCTCTACCATCAGCTTCAGCGCTTCCAATCCATTGTGCGCAAAAGAAAATTCATACTCTCCTTTCCGTATCTTCCGACGGAAATAATGGGTCAAGAGCACCTCTAAATCCTGCTCATCATCGACGCTTAATATTTTAATGGCCATATACTATCTGTTATCCTATGTTCTATTGCTTGCAAAAATACGTTTTTTCAACCACTAAACGGCATTTTATGTCCTAAAAAACCATCCGGCTCGCGTTGCGGCTCGGGCAATACAAAGCCCAACTGACGTAAACAGTTAGCCTCTTCCGCGGTGGCATGCAGCACTTGGTAGGCCGAGAACTCCCGCGGATGGGCATAGTGATTGCGTTGCCGCTCAAAGCCATCCGGGTCTGCCCGCAAGGCTTGATCGACTCGTTCGGGCGAGAAGGTATGCAGGATGGCCTGCTCAATGCGATGGCTCGTCCATTGATCCAGGTCGATGAGCGGATCTTGCGGAGCGGGGGGTTGCACCTGTGGCAGCCGCTCGAAGTGCACGTCGAAGAATTGCTCAATGGCCTGCAGACAAGCTCGTGTGCCATTCGCCTTGCCGTCGGCGGAGAAGCCGGCGATGTGTGGCGTGGCTAATGTGGTCATCGCCAACAGCTCACGGTTGATTGTCGGTTCGTTTTCCCCACAATCTAACACCAACTCACTGACCTTGCCCGAACGTTTCGCCGCCAAAAGTGCTTCCGTATCATGCACGGCGCCCCGGCAGCTGTTGAACAACCAAGGCTGTTTCGCCAACCGTTGCAAAAAGCGAGCGTCCGCCAAGTGGTAAGTGGGGTAATCGCCCTCTTTCGTAAAGGGCACATGCAGGGTAATCACATCCGCCTCCTCGGCGAGCTGCTCCAACGAGACGAATCCTTCCGCTCCCTCCGCCGCGGCACGGGGCGGATCGTTGCGCAA
>OBLI01001597.1_pt1 | contig 21535 bp, 41 predicted proteins | sample 1519701 | NCBI WGS metagenome assembly OBLI01 (sample SAMEA3663005, study PRJEB22513) | pig gut metagenome | biome: pig gut; feature: pig-associated habitat; material: faeces | place: France | collected 2012
TTTGTTACACTAACCATTATCTTTTCTTAATTTCTATATAAAATAAATATTATATATAAAAAGATAGTAAAATAAATATATAAAGAAATCGGCAAAAGTTTATGGTTTCTGTAACACGACCGTCATTGGTCGTTTTTATTTTTGTCTATTTCATCAGCAGCAGTGGCTATAACTCGTGATTTTCCGATTAAATTCAGATTATCAAACATTGATAATAATTCCAGTACCATAGTCATATCTTCCTCATCATTGGTCGATACGCTTTTTGGAATACCGCCTTGTCGTTGAGATAACCCCAACAATCTATTTACCAATTTCTTTTTATCGTCTGAGCATAATTGGTACTGTTTTATTAAGTCGTCCCAATCTCCACCTTTTCGCATATCTGTTCTACCTAAAAGGTAATCTGCTGATACATCGAAATAATTTGCAATCTGTACTATGTATTTTTGGTAAGATGAAACTTTCCCTTTTTTCCATTCGCTTACCGCTGAAGACGGGCAACCGAGATAAGCTGTAAATTCAGTATTAGAGATGTTTCTCTCGGATAATAAGCCAATGATTCTTTGTAAGCAAATGTCCATAAAATAGACCTCCCTAAAATTTTTTTAGAAAAATTCTAAAAAGGTATTGACAAATTAGAATTTTTACAGTATAATAATAATCGTAATCGAGATATTCTAAAAAGGCAACAAAAAGTCAACCCTCATTTGTATAGGTTTTAATGAGGAGGTGTGTTTCTTATTGTCTAATATCAATAACAATAATAACACATTTTTAGAGTTTTGTCAAGACCTCGATTAGAATTTTTACAAAAAGGAGGTGTATTTCTTTGAATATCAGAGAACGGTTAAAGGCTCTCGGCAAAACACAGGTGTGGTTGATTAAGGAGTTACAGCATTATAAAATCAGCGTACCTACTTCTGAGATGAGTTACATATTGTCTGGTGTACTCACTACTCCGAAAGCTAAACGAGTCTTGACTCTGTGTGATGCCATACTCAAGGAACAGGAAGATGCCGAAAGTTGAGCTTACTCCCTGGGGTGAGAAAAATCTTTCTGTTCCGCTTGTCGAAAAAGTAGACAAGTATTTCAAAAATCCAGACAATGAAAAACGATTTAGAGAATGGTATGAGCTTACTTATGGTAAACCCGTACCACAAGGAGTGTGATAACTTATGAAAAGAGGAATATTCTTGCTGGCGGTTGCTGTGTTTCTGATCCTCTTATGCGGAGCGGTCAGACCAAGGTGTGAGCCAGTGACAGAAAGCTACTTCGTAAAACCGGGCGACACGCTTTGGAGCATTGCATTAGAGTATAAAGAGCCGGGGCAGGACACACGGAAGTACATAGACGAGATCAAGAGAATCAACGGAATATCTGCCCTGATCTATGAGGGACAGGAGATTCTGATCATTAAGTGAGGTGTAACAATGAAAGAAAAATCTGATAAAGGAGGAATAGCGTTTTGAGTAACAAAAAACTTGGGAGTGATTTTGAAAAACATTTATCAAGACTCTTATATAAAGACGGTTTTTGGGTGCATAATTTTGCGAACAAAACAAACGGACAGCCTGCTGATATAATTGCAGTAAAGAATCATTGCAGTTTTTTGATAGATGCAAAAGTGTGTACCAATGATATATTTGATACAACACGAGTTGAGGAAAATCAAAAAAATTCAATGTTTCTCTGGGGATTGTGCGGCAACGGCAACGGTTATTTTGCCCTCGAAACATCAGACGGGATATATTTTATAGATTCCACAACGATTTTAATGTATCGTCAAGAAAAACGAACAATAAACTTGTCTGATATAAAATGTTACGGGACTCCTTACGATGAATGGAGGGCGACAATTTTATGATTGTTACAATCAGTAATAAAATATATGTCGAAAACCCAACGATTGCTTTGCAGCAATGGTGCAAGCAGCATCTTGTAGTAACCAATCCGGAATTTGAGAAAAAATTCCGTATGAAATTATGGACAGGTAATACACCGGAAAAACTATGGCTATATGAAATTGATGCCGATACTTGGGTATTGCCGTATGGGGTACTGTGTATGGCGAGTGAATTATTAAAGGATGCTCAAATAATTCAAAAATTCCCAGAAAAACGGACAGTTGATTATGGTGGTAATATTCCACTATACAATTATCAGAAAGTTGCAGTAAATGAGCTTTTAGGCTCATATATGGGTATCCTCCAATCCAAAGCCGGCAGCGGTAAAACACAAATGGGGTTATCGCTTGTTTCAAGATTAAAATGTAAGACACTGTGGCTGACACACACTCACGATTTATTAAATCAATCAAGAGATAGGGCTGTACAATATTTCGACAAATCTTTAATCGGAGAAATTACGAGTGGTAAAATAAATATTGGTAAAGGTATAACATTCGCTACCGTCCAGACTCTTGCAAAACAAGATTTGTCAAGATTTCGAGATACCTGGGACTGCGTGATTGTAGATGAATGTCATAGGGTAGCCGGCTCTCCGACATCACTTACACAGTTTGGTAAAGTGTTATCGTCACTTGCGTGCAAGCGAAAGTACGGATTGTCTGCAACTGTCCACAGAGCTGACGGGTTGACAAAATGTATCTTCGCATATCTCGGAAAGATTGCATATATTGTTCCGGACGAAGCAGTAGCAGAAAAAGTTATGAAAGTATCAATTAACAGGAGAGATACAGGTGTTGAAATCTCGCAAAAATGTCTTGATACTGACGGAACGCTGATATATGCGAATTTAATTAACTATCTCGCCGATAATACACGCAGAAATTTTCAAATAGTCAATGACCTTATGGAGAACGCAGAACATTATAATTTAATTCTTTCGGATAGGTTGGAACATTTGAAACGCTTAATGCAACTTCTCCCAGATGAATTGCAAGAAGCGAGTGTTATGATTGACGGGAGAATGACTACCAAAAAAGGTAAAGTTCAACGTGAGCAAGCCATAGATGATATGCGGAGCGGTAAGAAAAGATATTTGTTTGCATCGTATCGGCTTGCAAAAGAGGGATTGGATATTCCACGGCTCGACCGATTGTATCTCACGACTCCTCAAAAAGATTATGCTGTAATAGTGCAGAGTGTAGGGCGAATTGCCCGTGCTTTTGAGGGAAAATGCAGTCCTGTATGTTATGATTATGTCGATAACATTGATTATCTCGTTCGAGCATATAAGCAACGCTGTCGGCATTACAAAAAAGACGGTTGTGAGGTGAACGGATAATGGCTATAAAATTACTAATCGGCGGCTCAGCCTATAAAAGAGCAAATCAGTCACGAATTAGGTGTTGAACTTATGTATAAATATTAGAGGTGTAGTTATGGAATTATATACTTACGATATTGAGGTGTTCCGATATGACTGGATAGCGATATTTAAGCGAGCATCGGACGGAGAATATTTTGTGTATCATAACGATGCCCTCAGTGTAAAAAAATTTATGAGTAATTCTGATGTATTACTCGGTGGATTTAATGAAAAACATTACGATTGTCATATTCTTAAAGGAATAATATGCGGAGCGGATAATGCTTTACTTAAAGATATAAACGACTGGATAATATCCGGAAAGCAAGGTTTTGAGCATTGGTTCATCAAAGAAAATTATTACTGGTTTAATCATTTTGACATACGAGATGATATGCAACAGGGATTGTCCTTAAAAGCAATAGAGGGGCATTTAGGGTTAAATATTGAAGAAACCAGTGTAGCATTTGATATAGACCGACCATTAACCCAAAACGAATTGGATATGACTATTCATTACTGTAAGCACGATGTTGATACGACAGAGCATCTTATTAAAATACGAAAAGATTATCTTGACGGTAAAATTGCACTCGGACGAATGAAAAACATACCCGATGCAAAATCGTTGTATGCGACAAATGCCAAAATTACTGCAATGTTCCTCGGAGCAACACCAAAAAAATGGACAGATGAACGGGACTACAAATATCCCGAAAATCTTGATAAAAATAAAATTCCGAATAATGTTTTAGATTTTTTTGAACAAATACACAATCTTGACATTCCGTCTGATGTTCTTTTTAAGAAAAAATTAAAAACAATAATCGGCGATTGTGAATTTGTGTATGGATTTGGAGGAGTTCACGGTGCTATTCCGAATTACAGCGAAACCGAAAGAGGGACACGCATTATACGAAATTATGATGTAGCCTCCCTTTACCCCTCGCTTATGATTTATTGCGGTTATACCAGCCGAAATATTGAATCTGCATCATTTTACGAAAAGGTCTATCACGACAGACTCAAAGCAAAAGCGAGTGGTGATAAAAAAACAGCAAACACATTAAAATTGTGCTTAAACACTACTTATGGTGCAATGCTTAACAAATATAACGGATTGTTTGACCCACTTATGGGGCGGTCTGTTTGTATATCGGGGCAGTTGTTCCTTACGGAGCTTGCCTGTTCGTATTTGATGCAATGCAACAGTGTAAAAATCATTCAGATAAATACAGACGGTGTTATGATTTCGTTTGATGAGTCTGACTATGGCATTATAAACGATGTCAACAAAGAATGGCAAGAGCGTACCAAATTTACTTTGGAAGAAGACAAAATCCGCACAGTTGTTCAGAAAGATGTAAATAATTACATTATAGTGAAATCTGACGGCTCAACAAAAGTCAAAGGTGGTTATTTAACATACGGTATTTCGCAAGCAGGAGCGTGGAATATCAACAATAATGCAACAATTATAAAAAAAGCATTGTTGGAATATTTCGTAAACGATACTCCGGTAGAAAATACTATTAACGAAAGTTCCGATATATCGGAATTTCAATTCATAGCGAAAGCCGGAGCAAAATATAGAGAAGCGTACCATATCGTTGATGAAAAAAAAGTTCCTATTCAAAAAGTTAACAGAGTGTATGCAACCAAAAATACAAAATACGGCACTCTTAACAAGGTAAAGGCTTTGATATGTGACGATGATAAAATCGTGCAAACACACTCTCAAAAAATAGAAAGTCTGCCGGAACATTGCATCATAGACAATGATAATCACCTATCCATTGCAGAAGTGGATAAAGACTTTTATATAGAAGTAGCCCATAAAAGAATTAATGACTTTCTGGGAATAAAAAATAACACGAAAGGTGGAAAAAAGAAAATGGAAAGAACAAAAACTACGGAAGTAACCACGGAGGGTATGAGTTTTTTACAAAAACTATTTATGCTCCAATCACTTATGGACGAGTACGAATGGGAGAAAGACGGTAAAAATATGCACCAGCAGTACAAGTTCATTTCTGAAAAACAGTACAAACAAAATTTCAAAGCGGCTCGAAGAAAAGCCGGATTGCTTTGGACTTGCATCTGCACCGGTAGTGAATACATACCGAGCATAAGTGATAAGATGCACCTCGTAAAAGCACAATTTATCGGCAAACTTATTGACCCGGACACGGGTGAATCTATGGAGTTTAAGTTTGAGGGAACAGGAGCAGATAACGGAGATAAAGCTCTTTACAAAGCCTACACCGGCGGTCTTAAATTTTTCCTTGCAGACCAATACCTGGTTGCAGAGGGAAATGACCCGGAATTTGATGAGAGTGTCGATGAAACACCAAACACATCACCTGCAACAAAACCGGCTACCGCCGCTGAACGCACCAATATCAAAAACGAGCTTACCGATAAAGAGGGTGCCGCAACCAAACTCCAAATCAATCAGCTGAAAAAATCGTTAAAGATGCTTCGTGAGGCTGACCCGACACAGGAAGATTTTATTCAGCAGTTGGCGGCTAAAACCGAAAACTTTACGGTAATCACAAAAACGGCTTGCGAAAAATTGATGTTGCAAATCGGTACAATGATTGATGAAAGCAGAGAGGAGGGTTGAGAGTGAGAAAATTTATAGATAAGCACATTGAGATAGACGAATTACCAAAAAAGCTCAAAAAGTTAACGGGAACTCGTTTCGCATCGGTGCTGGGTCTTGATAAATGGAATACTGATTTCAAAACCTGGTGTGCGATTACTAAAACATATGAAGACCCTTTTGTTGACAATGTATATACAATCGCCGGTAAGACTATTGAGCCGAAAATTATAGATTATCTCAACAGAGCATTATTTCTCGGCTCTGTTGTCACACCGACAGATATATACGGAGAAAACTATTTCAAGAAAACCTGTGGTGATTTTTTCCCCGATTCCGAAATATTCGGTGGAATGTGGGACTCACTTGTCTATGAAGATGATAAACCGTCTGCGGTTATAGAAATTAAGACCACTAAGCGAGCAGAGGATTGGCAGAATGGACAAGCACCCGTATATTATGCAATGCAAGCATCGCTGTATGCTTATTTGCTCGGAATCGATGATGTTGTTATGGTTGCTGCATTTTTGGAAGATAAAGATTATGAACACCCAGAAAACTTTGTACCGAGTGTTGATAACACTATTACCGACAGTTTCAAGGTTTCCGAAAGATTTCCGGATTTTGCGGAATATATTGAAGTCGCAACGCAATGGTGGAACACATACGTTATTAATGGCACATCTCCGGATTTCGATGAAAAAAGAGATGCAGAGATACTTAAAGCCTTGCGAACAAACACATTATCAGATAATTCTGATATATCTGAGATAATTTCCGAAGCAGAAGCTCTTATGGGCGAAATTGAAGCTGTTAAAGATAGCATCTCCGATAAAGAAAATAGGTTAAAGGAATTGAAAGACCTTATTAAACAGTATGGCACGGCACAATTCCGTGAGGGGGACAAAAATGTTTCAATCAGTTCCGAAAAATATATTTGGTCGCTCACAAAAACTGTTACTCAGACCATTGATAAAGCTGCACTCAAAAAAGACGGTTTGCTGGAGAAATACAGCGCGAGCAATGAAGTTGTAAAATTAAATTCGCCAAAATTAATAAAGGAGGAAACAAAATGAAGTTTGAAAAATTCTTAAAAAGCCTCGGTGGACACGGTATTATATTTACCAAAGGCACTGAACGCTGGCTTGCATCTACAACGGTATGTGCAAAGATACCGACAGCCTTAGAAGCAGTAATTGCCGAAAAAGTAGTAGAAATGCCCGAAACCATTCGTCATTATATTGACTACGATATGTATAATGACCCCTGTGAGCTTAAAAAAGCTATCATACCTATCCCGGACGGTGGTATTAAAGATTGCATTAGGGTATATACCACTGAGAACGGTATCGAAATCCCTATTGACAACAATGAGTATTCGCTTATCGAAAATAGCGATATTACTGAAATAAATATCGGATATAATGGTGAAGTGTTTACTCCACAGGCTCTTGTTGTGAGAAAAATCGAAAAAGACCCAGATAAAGATGCAGAAATAGTAGCAATCATATATCCGTCAAAAAATATTTACAAGGAGGAAAAATAATTATGGCTTGGAAATTATCAGAGGGTGGCTTTAGTATCGTTCCGGAGGGAGAACACATCTTCAAAATCACCGATGTAAAATGGGACGAAGATTTCGGAAAACTGGAAATAACAATGGAAACATCAAACGGCTACAAACATATCGAAAGATTTAGTTTAATCAATCAAGAGGGCGAAATTAACGAAAAAGCGAATAATGCTTATTCATTCTTCGCACGCACCGCTCTAAACAACCCCTCACTTGACGAAATCGAACATACCGACCTTATAGGTTGTTATATGGCAGCCGTTGTGACACATGCCGTTAAGCCGTCTACAAAAGACCCGGCAAAAACCGTAACCTTTGTACAGCTCGGCGACAAGAAACCGGCGAGCGGTTTTAATACAAGTTCGTCTACAACAAATTCAGCACCCAAAAAATCTTCAAAAATAGACCTTGATGATTTGCTCGGATAACTATGTGTGGGAGGGGCGATAATTGCCCCTCCTCATACCAGAAACGGAGGTGTTGAAGATGCGATATATAAAACTCAACAGCGAGAAAAAACCTATTGAAAAATTATCAGACGGAGGTCATCTCATCTCGGAAGTAGAAGATTTTGAGAATTTGGGAGTTTTAATTCCAAAGCCTATGGTGGTTTTTGATTTCGATAGCCCGACAGATGCTAAAATTATACAGCATATTGTTGAAGAACTTGATGTTCACTGTATGATGATGAAAACGACCAGGGGAGTTCATTTGTGGTTTAAGTCACCTGAGCCTATGAAAAATCTTATAAAAACACGATGTGCAGCCGGGCTGTATTACGATGTACGCTCGTGGGGTAAATTAGGTTTCGCTGTTGTAAAAAAAGACGGAGAATGGAGGGAATGGTTAAGAACATATCCACTTGACGAGATTGATGAGATACCCAGCTGGCTGCGACCGCTATCGTTTGGTAAATATTCATTCAAAGGAATGGCAGACGGTGACGGTAGAAACCAGGCTCTATATGAATACATATTGGTGATGCAACAAAAGGGTTACAATAAAGAGCAAATCCGTAAAACAATAAATATAATTAACCAATTTGTATTCGGTGAGCCTTTACCGGAGAATGAAATGGCTGTAATTCTTCGTGACGATTCTTTCAAATCCGATGAGGAGTTAAAGGATACAGCTTCTCCGTACTTTGATGAAGACGGCAAATTTAAGCACAATGTTTTTGCCGATGCGTTAATTCACGATATGCGTATAGTTACGGTGAATGGTAGTATTTATGTTTACGAGGACGGTTACTATAAAAATTATTCACGCACAAACCGAAATATAGAGCAAAAAATGATAGAAATATATCCGAAGATAAAAACTGCTCAACGCTCGGAGGTATTGAATTATATTCAAATTCAAACTTGTATGAAACCGGAAGATGTCAGAACAAATGAATATATTGTTAATCTGAAAAATACCAGGTTTGATTTGAAAGCAAATAAACCATTGCCATTTAACCCGGAAATAATTGAATTTTCAAGAATACCGGTAAACTATGACCCTAACGCATATTGTGCCGACCTCGATAAATGTCTTAACAAAACTTTCTGCGGTGATAGAGAAGTTATTGATTTGTTTGAAGAAATGGTAGGTTATATGCTGGTAAAAAATTGCCGTTTCCGAAAAGGATTTTTGTGCTATGGTGGCGGCAGCAACGGTAAAAGCACTATATTAAATTTGTTAAAAAAATTCATCGGTGAAGATAATTGTTCCACGATAGAAATGGAAAAGTTGTCAGACCGTTTCAAAACAGCCGAGCTTGAAAATAAACTTGTCAACATAGGCGATGATATAAACCGCCGGGACATAAACGACACTGGAACTTTGAAGAAATTATTTACAGGTGAGAGCGTTACGGTTGAGCGAAAAGGGCAAAGTCCATTTTCGTTAAAATCATACGCAAAACTGATATTTTCTTGCAATGAAATTCCCCGTATAGCTGACAAATCCCACGGTATGTATTCACGATTAATGCTAATACCATTCACAGCACATTTTTCACCGGCTGATGAGGACTTTGACCCTTTTATTGAGGACAAGATTACCACTGACGAAGCTATGTCATATCTATTGAATATGGGATTGCGTGGCTTGAGGCGATTGCTTGCCAATAACGATTTTACTTATCCACGGGTTGTGAAAAACGCATTGGAAGAATACAAAACGGATAATTCCACAGTGCTAACCTGGGTGTCGGAGGAGAATATTGAAGTTCAGTACCTTATGAGTAAACCCACTCACGAATTATTTTCGGAGTTCAAAGACTGGTGTAACCGCAGCGATATTAAATTTGGAGCATCAATCCGTACTTTTCATAAAGAAATTGAAGAAAAATACAATTTAACTCGTGTGAGAGCCAGAAAATCAAGTGGTGAAACCAACGACAGGACTTGGAAATTTGTTATAAATTTGGATTGAAAGGCTGTGAAAATATGAAGCGTGGAGAAGTTTATTATATCAAACACGGAGGAGTTCAGACCGATTCCGAAATGCATTCCGGTAGACCTGGGATAATCGTATCTGATAACCATTTGAATAATACAAGCACGGTCGTGGAGGTAGTTTATCTAACGACTCGCACAAAGACAGATTCGCCAACTCACACCGTTGTAACAAGCTGTCCTCAAGTCAGCACTTCGCTTTGCGAGCAGATTTCGTCTGTAGCAATTTCAAGGATAGGTGATTATGTATGCACACTGACCGAAACTGAAATGAAAGCGATAGACAACGCTCTTATAGAAAGTCTGGGATTGCAGAAGTTTTCATCTACCGATAATTCCAAAGAATTTATATGTTTGAAGATTGAGCGTGATACCTATGAGGAGATTGCAAATAAAATAATGAAAGGTTAGGTGTTAAAATGCTGTTTGTCTATATCATGTTTTCAATAATAAGTTTTCTGTCGTTTTGCGGCATATTTTCACAAAAAAGTGCTATCGGTAAGAAGTATTGCCTATATGCTTTCGCGATATGCGTGATTTTTATTGCGTTTTTAGTAGCAGTTTGGAGGTGATAGCGTGGGTATATTGCGTAAAATGAAACGAAATCAACAAATTGATGAGATAAAACACTCATTTTGCCGAAAATGCGGCAATCGATTATGTGTACGAAAAGGTAAAGCCGTGTGCAAACAATGCGGAGAGTGGTATGGGAATGTGCGTGATAGGCAATGACAGTAAAAGAAATAAAACAATTTTCAAACATTTTTTCTGATCTTATCCTTGCCGGGAAAGAGATAAGAGACGTATACGACACGATCAAAGACAAAATGACAGCAGATGAGTGTATCGCTATCACTGATCTTGCAGAATTGTATATCCAGATCAAGCGCGGAGAAATACCGCCTGACCCTGACGGAAAGGAGAGACAAAGAATGATCCTGTCAAAAGTGCCACAAAAGGTTCAAAATTGAATTCTGGGACGTTTTAAGTTTATTAATATACTTTTATTAAATTTACTTTAAAATCAGACGCGTATAGAAAATGAAATGATTTTGACCATGTACAGATGAAAGGAGATGAGAAAATGAAAACCTGTAAAATCTGCGGTGCAGATATATCCGAAAGGAAAGGAAATGCAAAATACTGTCCTAAATGCAGCAAAGAGAAAGCATTGGAGAGGAACAGACATTATAAAAACCGTCAAAAAAATTATTGTCAGCGGTGCGGAAAGGATATTACCCAACAGTCAAGATATGGGAAACTATGTCCTGAATGTAAGGCTGCACAAAAAAGATTTTGTAAGCTGTGCGGTGCGGATATTTCTGACCGTTTGCCTCACGCAAAATATTGTCTTAATTGCAGACAAAAACAAAACCGGAAACCGCAAAAGTTAAATATTTTCAGCAATCAGCAGTGCAAAACATGTAAATACCGGAGCAATGACCAGGATTTCAGCTGTAACTATATTTCAGTTACAGGACAGAGGCGGAACTGTCCGCAGCCGCCAAACTGCACAAAGTACGAAAAAGGAAAACGAATCCTTAAAAAATGGAAATTAGACTACAGTATGAGAGGAGAATTTGAATGAAAAAATTAATTCAGATATTACCAAGCGGAGAATGTGCTACAATGGCAGATCGGTATGACGTGTACAAGAGACTTGCAAAGTATGAGAAAACAGAACTGTCCCCTGAATCTGTGGAGGAGTTAAAAGATCGGTATTTCGAGGCGGTTGTTGTAAAAAATGCGATCATTGAAATATGTCAGAGACAAAACGAATGCATTGAGAAAATGCTTGAATTGGCGAAGTTTTTGGGAGGGAGAGAAGAATGAGAGAGATATTATTCAGAGGGAAAGCTATAAATCGTGGAAAAGGTTATCATAGGACAACTTATAAAAATGGGGACTGGGTATATGGACTAATCGAAAGATTGTACGATGATGATTTTCCAAATATTCCTGCAACAATGAGAAATACAGACGGAGTGAGTGATATTGATATAGATTATGCTACTATCGGACAATACACAGGATTGACTGATATTAACGGTAAAAAATTTTTTGAGGGGGATGTTGTTGCAGGGGCTTTGATTTGGCAGGAAAAAAGAAAAAACGGGCTTGTGTCATTTAAAGATGGTTCTTTTGGCTTGATGTGGTACAGGGGCGGTGTCGAACAGTTCGATGCGTTTACAAGTATGTGTAATGTTGAATATGAAATAATCGGCAACATCCACGATAACCCCGATTTGTTGAAAGGAGAATGAGAGAATGACAGATAATGAAATTATAAAGTCTATGCAGTGTGTTATGGGAAATGAGATGAATTGCTCCGAATGCACATATCAAAGAATTCTACCTTTTCCGAGTTGCAGAAATATGTGCGCGAAAAATGCCCTTGACCTCATCAACCGCCAAAAGGCACGAATAAAAGAATTGGAAGAAAGGATAAAAACAAATGATTGATATAGCAGGTTATAAAGGATTATATGCTATAACAGAAGATGGAAAAGTGTGGAGTTATAGAAAAAATATATTTTTGAAGCCTTTTTTAGCAAGAGGATATTTTAAAGTTCGTTTATACAAAGATGAAAACAATAAACAGTTTTTAATTCATAGACTTGTTGCAGAAGCGTTTTTACAAAATCCGCAAAATTTACCGCAAATCAATCATAAAGATGAAAACAAATTAAATAATTGTGCTGACAATTTAGAATGGTGCGATGCAAAATACAACATCAACTATGGAAAGCATAATGAAAAAGTGTCAAAAAGTCATTGCAAAAAAGTATATTGTGTTGAGTTAGACAAAGTCTTTGATAGTGCAAATCAAGCGGCAAAGGAACTTAATTTGTTTGAATCAAACATAGCAAAATGTTGTAAAGGAAAATATAAAACAACAGGCGGTTATCATTGGAAATATGTTTAAAAAAGGAGTGAAATTTGATGGTTGATATGAAGAAAAAAGCAACAGATATATTAGAAGATTATTCTAATTATTATAGTCAAGTAGATTTGGAAACACTTACAAAATTTCTTGAACAGATAAAATCCGAAGCAATAAAAGAGTTTGCACATTTTGTTATTGATAGAAGCAGGAACGGAGTAATTTACGCATCAGATATTCCGGACATTGTGAAAGAAACGACGGAGGAAAAAGAAAAATGATGATACTAAAAATAATATTCCCACTTTTAATGGTAACAGGAGCGTTAGGTAGCTTAATTGTCGAGATAGCACACAAAGGCGACTGGGCAACTGCGCTACAATGGATCGGGGCTTGTTTGCTATATACTGCATTGACGTTTAGGAACATAAGATAAGGAGCTGACAGAAAATTACAGATCGTAAAAGATTGTTAGTCGATAAGCAGAGAAAGGAAGATGAGGGGAAATGAAAATAATTTTTGAAATGGATTTAGAAGAAAAACCCACAAACATAGGAATTGCCAAAGCGTTAACTGAAACGCATTTAGGTACAAGCGATTTGTCTGCAATAAGTAGATATTTATCAGTTTATTGTGATGAAATGGTGTTTTTCGACTCCTCAACCGGGAAAGGCGGTGTACAGGAATGAACGAGTACATAACACCGAATTATGAAACTATTTCCGTAATACAGAAAAGAAATCTGATGGAGTTAATGAATTCGAGTTTGTTAAATGCTTTTTCTGATCAAGATTATTTTGATGTTCTTCAAATATTTAATAGAGTTATAGAAAGGCTTGAAAACATAGAGAAAGGCGGTGAGGGGTGATGGATGAATACATAAATAAAAAAGATTTAATTGATTTTATAAAAGATACTAGACAGCGACTTTCGCATGATAGTAAAGATTTTTTTACAAGAGATAATATGTTATTAAACTTTGAACAGATAGCAAGTCAAATGCCCACTGCAGATGTTGTGGAAGTGGTTAGGTGTAAGGATTGTAAGCGGTGCTATGAGAAACGCACAAAGAGGAACAAGCAGTTAATGAGATTTTGTATGCGCATGGATGGAAATGAATATCAAGTAAATGCAAACGATTTTTGTAGTTATGGCACACCAAAAGAAAGAGGTGATTACAATGGCTGATAGATTTCCAAAAGATTGTTGGGATAAGAAATGCCCCTATTTTCATACAAGAGATTTGAGCGTTGACGATTTGGTATGCACTTGCGATTTATTAAAAATAAGTTGTGATGCTTGTTATGAAGATTTTTGTTTATATCTTTGCCCATTACAAAATGAACCAAAAGAAAGAGGTGGGGAGAAGTGAGTTGTAATTGTAAGCATAGCCAACAAGAAATAGCACAAGGCAAAAATGCTATTGCAGAACTGCGAGAACTGTTTATAAAGCGAATGACCGTTGATAGTGACCATAACGACCGCAGAAGAAAAGATTTTAATCAAGCAATATTTTTCTATGACGATTATACACACGAACACAAACAATGCTTTTGCGATACAAATATGGAAATGGTTTTACAATGCTTTGACGATGCAGTTAAAGATTGGCGAAGAACTTTTTGTGATGTAGAAAATTGTAATAGGCGGTGATTAAGTGGAGAACATAGAGAAGTGCGGATTGTGGAATGGTAATTGTTTAGAATATATGCGAACATTGGAAGATGAAAGCATAGATTTAATAGTTACAGACCCACCATATCCAACAACATCAAGAGGACACGCGGGAAATAGCGGTGGAATGTTTCAAAAAGAAATCAATAAAAAGGGCAAAGTGTTTGAGCATAACAATATTGATTGTACCGAATATGCACCTGAATTTTACAGAGTGCTAAAAGATGGTAGCCATTGTTATGTTATGACTAATCACATCAACCTTATTAAGATGTTAAATGTATTTACTGATTGCGGTTTTCATTTCATAAAGTCTTTGATTTGGAATAAAGGCAACAAAATAATGGGTCAATATTATATGTCGCAGTTTGAATATATTTTATTTTTCCGTAAAGGATATGGAAAGAAAATAAATAATTGCGGAACTGCTGATATTCTTTCTGTGCCAAACAAAAAGACCAAAGACGAGAACGGCAAAAACATTCACGATACAGAAAAACCTGTTGAATTGATGAAAATACTTATAGAAAACTCAACCCAAAAGGGCGATATTGTTTTAGACCCATTTGTTGGTGTTGGTGCTACTGCTCTTGCTTGTATTGAAAGCGAAAGAAATTATAGTGGAATTGAACTTGACGAGGGATATTTCAACATAGCAAAACAACGCATTTATGAAGCAATAAAGGGTGGTGCGAAAATGGATAAGGAGGCTGTCAATGGATAAACGCGCGAACAAGTTAAAGCAGCTCCGGAGAGATGAGGAGGCGGTGAAGAAGATCAAGAACGAGGGGACAAAGGAAGCAATCAACATATTGCAGATCATACCAGCTTATGTCCTTGCGACTAAATTCGATTTCGGAAACATCCGGCTTTCCAGATTCTTATATCAGTATAACCGCTATGTTAAATTAATACTGCAAGATTCTACTGACTTAGATAAGATGGCGAAAGAAATGGAACACGACAAGGGAATCCGGTTTGATGGCTTAACAGGAGATATTATAAACCTATGGCAAGACGAGAACGACCCCCGGCGTGTAATCAGGGGAGAAAGGAAAAAGAAATGAACACACAACAATTCAATGAGATTTTAGAAAGTACCATCAAAAAATGCCGTGATACGCTAACGGTGAAATCAAGCGAGTATGCAACAGAGGACAGGCTGCATAATTTCAAGGTTGCGGCAGAAATTCAGCACTGCACACCGATTACCGCACTTGCCGGGATGATGGCAAAGCATACGGTTTCTGTCTATGATCTGATCCAGCGGAACGAACAGGGTTTTGAGGTACCGATGGAACTGTGGGATGAGAAGATCGGAGATAGTATCAACTATCTGTTTCTTCTGACGGCATTGATCAGAGAGAATAAGATCGAGAACGAACAGAATAATAGTAACTTCTGCGTGTCCTGCGGTGTAGAAATTCCGGATGGCAGACAGATTAGCTGGAAGTGTGAGGAGGAATAAAGAAAATGTCTAAATCCTATTACGCTGATTATGTGAATCATTGTTTGCGTTTTTATTTCAGATACTTTCCGGTTAAAGGTTTCAAAAATGACATTGACAAAACAAACTATACAGCCGTTGAGAAAATTGTCAAGAAACTTGATATGACCGATATCGAAGTGTTACGCACGGTGTTTATGCAAGACGGCACAGTCATAAGTGAAAACATATCAATCGCTGCTGAAAAACACGGCAAGGAGCGAAAACAAATATGGTCGCTTGTAAATTATGTCACCTCAAAAATAGCAAAAGAAAGGAAGCTGGTATAATGGGCTATTCTAAACAGCAGACAGATGAAATAACATCTCTCGTAGAAAAAAAGAAAACAGAATTATCGCAGAGGAAAAAAGATTATCTTATGCCGAAAACTCAAAAGGGTGATAACAGCCGGTATCTCAAACACGCTCTCGAATCTGTTAACTTACCGCCAATAGACATAAGAGATGCAAAAGCCGTTGAGGAGCGTGTTAAATGGTATTTTAACCACTGTATTGACAACGATATGAAACCCGGAGTGACCGGGTTATGCAATGCTCTCGGAATATCTCGAATGACTTTCAATAATTGGGAACAGGGACGGAAAATAACAAGAGGAGAACATACCGTCATAATGCAGAGGGCTAAAAATATCATTGAGGAAATTATGGAACAATATATGATGAACGGCAAAATCAATCCCGTATCCGGTATATTCCTTATGAAAAATAATTTTGACGGATATTATGACCGACAAGACCTCGTAGTTACACCCAATTCCCCGTTAGACCCAGAAAAAGACCGTGAGGAATTAGAAAGGAAATACAGCGACAACGACATAATTGAGGAGGACAATATATGAATATACCGACATACTACCAAGAGCATATCCTCCCTATCGTGCCAGATGCGTTAACTGACTACCTCAACGATAACGGATTTTTCTCAGCTCCGGCAAGCACCAAGTATCACGGTAACTACGAGGGAGGTCTTTACAACCACTCTCGAATCGTAACCGAAACTTTGGTAGAGCTTACGAAAAACAACAAGCTGGAATGGCAGAACCCTCGCTCTCCGTATATTGTCGGTATGTTCCACGATTTGTGTAAAATCGACTCATACCGAAAGAACGGTGACAAATGGGAATACAATACAGATGCACCTCTCAATGGACACGGCGATAAGTCTGTGATTCTCCTGTCACAACATATCGTCCTGACAGACGAAGAAATTATGTGTATTCGTTATCATATGGGAGCTTTCACCGACGAAAAAGAATGGAATTACTATTCCAGAGCCGTCGAAAACTATCCCAATGTTTTATGGACACATACTGCTGATATGATTGCCAGCAAACTATTCAAAACATAATAAAGCAAATACCCACTCTATCGGTGACGACAGGGTGGGTATTTTTAATATGGAAGTATTAAGTTAAGGAATTATATTCCGTAACATCAAAATGGATTGTAGGGGCATTTTTTGGAACTTTTAGCGTATGCTATCATATCTCCAATATTTTACTACCCTCTCGATGTCTTCGTCTGCGATGTATGCAGATTGAAAACGAATTTCTTCGACTCTATCCGGTAATTTCAAAAGTGCATCACCTTTTCCCAACAGGGTTTCCGCTCCTTTGTGGTCTAATATATTGATACTATCACGAATTGAAGCGGTTTGTAATGCTATCTTACAGGGAATGTTTGATTTAATAAGACCGGTAATAACATTAACGGTTGGTCTTTGAGTGGCTATTATCAAATGAATACCGGCAGCTCTGCCGAGTTGAGCTATTCGGATAATACTCTGTTCACATTCGTATTTACTTGTAAGCATTAAATCCGCAAGTTCATCAATAATCACAACTATCGGCGGTAAACCTATTTCAGAAGCTTTTTTACAGCCTTTCTCTGACATTACAGCATATCTCTTATCCATTGTATTACATACATCTTCAAGAGCCGCAACAGCCGACGAATGGTCTTTGATTATAGGTTTTTCGAGGTGCGGAAGCCCCTCGTATTTGGATAATTCAACCTTTTTAGGGTCTATCATTATAAATCTGGCACAAGCCGGTGTGCAACTGTAAAGCAACGCAATTATAATACTGTTTAATAACACGGATTTACCGCTGCCGGTGCTGCCGGCAATAAGCATATGCGGCATATCTTTTACTGACAAAACAACCGAAGCATTATTACAATCAGCCCCCAGGCAAGTACGGAGTGACGGGGAAAAACTGTTAAAATTTTCGGTCAAAATACATTCTCTCAATGTTAATATTCTTCTTTCGTTTTTGGGAATAATCAACGCAAAATGACCGGAATTACTTTGAGTTTGTGTAACAGTGGTATGCAGTATTGCAGACAATACCGCTATTGGTTTTTTTAATTTTGTAATATCCATAATGTTGTGTAGCTTGAAATGGTATGTTGTTATCTGTGGTGCGGAAATCGTTTCTATACAGTCACAGGAACAACCGCATCCGGTTATTACTTTGGCGATACTTTCACCGACATAAATTGTACCGGACCTTGAATCATAGACGGACAATAATTCTATTCCCGGAGTATGCCACTTTTTTACCGGTGCATTGTCCTCTTTTTTTCTTAAATTTTGAAAAAATTTCATATATAAATCTCTCCTTATGGGGGGCTTTCGGAGCTTGTGACCGTCTGCCCGGCTGCATTAAGCGGAGTTATCTCCGCTCACTCTGCTAATCAACAAATGTGTGTCTGTCCATATCGTATATACCTATTCTAATATCATCAGCCCAAACTATTAAACGATGATATGATGCGGTAGCTATTTCGATTTTAGAAAATGATAGTCCCAAATTCTCAACCGCTGTACTGATTTCTTGTTTTATGTCCCGGCTCTCTCCCTGTTTGGTCTGTCTTCCGTTGCACTGTTCTTTTCTGTTCGTATTTCCGCAAGCGTTAAAATAAATACAATTTATACACGGCTTTTTAACATTGTTCATATCTGGATACCTCCCATATAATACGGGTCTGTAAAAAACCGTTCTCTATCGATATTTTTAAGTTGTTCGTTCGCTTCCTCAAAACTATTATAATATTTACTATAATTTTTAGCAAGTGTTTTAGAATCGTTGTAAATTTCCATAATGCGGAATAACTCGCCGGACTTTACTATTCGGTAAAGGCTTTTACCTATCTTTTTATCTCTGTGTAACATTGTTGTGTACCTCCTTATTCAGTAATACAGCTAAATCAAGTAATTTATAATACTGTGTCTTTGTGTAATTCTTGTTATGGGTAAGTAAATAATTCATAATATCGTGAATCTGCTTTTTCTTTTCGCTATCCATTGTTATACCTCCTTTAATTCTCCTGTTACAAATAATTCGTGTTTATATCGCCGAGTTTTCTTGATTGCTTCCCTGTGTTCCTCTTTGGTGGATTGAAATTCTTTCCAATGCTCTTTTATGTATTCATCATTTTTTCGTTTACTTTCAGCATTTACAATCAATAAAATGGTCTTTTTGCTCACTTCGTAGTGCTTGGCGAGAGTTGAAAGACTACAAGAACCGGTGCTATACATTTGTCTTATATCGCTTTTCTGGGACTCTGTAAGTTTTCGCCTACGGTCTTGTGTTTCACTCAATTTAATTTTTTCAGATTTGTAAGGCATACTCAATCTCCTTAATAAATCGGAATAGGACCTGTCCCGACAAATACTATCGTTTTCAGTAGCTTTCACGGCATACGCATAATATTTGCCATTTTCTTCAACGGTTACTGCAAAGTAATAATTTTTCATTGTTTTACCTCCTTAATTTACATAACACGGAATCACTATAATATTATAATTTGGTGCAGCTTCGGCAATACTTACACGCAAATTATAACGCTCTTGTTCTCCGGGAAAGTCTTTGAAGTATTTTTCAAATGCTTCGAGGGGTTTAAGGTCGTGCAAATAATATAACTGTTTACCGTCAATAATTAAATTGTCACATAATCCAGCGGACCGAATCCCGGAATTTCTAACCACTTTGGCAAAATCGAAAATTTCTCTGGGTTGCAGAATTTTCCACGATTTCACATTGCGAACAATACCGCAAGTTTTGCCGTGTTCGTCCTTACAAGTGATTGAAGTTTTACCGACAACAACACACTTATTTTTCAATTCTTCCATTTTCATTTTGTAAACCTCCATAATTAAAATATGCTCGTGGGCTTTCGGAGCTTGTGACCGTCTGCCCGGCTGCATTAACAAGCCCAGGAGGGCTTGCCACTCTGCTATTTAATCGCAATAGTCAAATAATCGTTCTAATGTTCGGGTACTATATTTATGTAATTGTTCGGCGGTGTTGTGGTTGTTCTTTCGTTGCAAAATTTCAGATATTAACCATTTTCTATAATCTTGTTGACTCATACCGGGGTAACCTCCAAAGTATTAAATTTTACAGGCGGCAAGCCGTAAAATATCAAAAAACTGTTAAAATGTCGGCTTGTTGTCTGGCTATTTCCTCCCCAAGTGCGGAGAAGTTCGCCGCTGGGCTGGATTTGTGCAACAAAAGTATCATAACTTTTTAATACTTTTGTACCGTCTTCAAATTCGATACATTGTGCTTTCCCATAAAAGCTTTTACGAGTGTCAAAACAAGGTAAATCAAAAATTTTCATTTGCTGCCCCTCCTTAAAATATTCTAAATAAATTTGAATTTCTGGCGGTGATTGCGTAATATTCCCCGGTTTCGGTGTCCTGTATCAATCCGCCATTTATTCCATAAATGCCGGAGCTGTAACCGATTTTATTATAATTTTTGGGTATCTCCTCGGGATTTGCGTTGGTGATGTTCTTTGCCATACCAAGGCGGCAAAACTCTTTTAATTCTTTTAGTGTGTACTTTTTCATTTTGTAAACCTCCATAATATAAAATGATTTGTTTGTCTGGCTTTCGGGCTTGCAACCGTCTGCCGGGCAACATTACCGATCCCGGAAGCGTTCCGGGTGTCGTTGCTCTGTTTTAGTTTATTTCTTGTAATTCTTCGAGAAGTTCAGCCCCGAAAAGGTCAAGTAGCTTTTTATATTGTTTTTCGCAGCCTTTGCGGATTCTTTCAATTTTGTTGAAGTCTTCCCGGCTTTCGATTGTATAGCCGTATTCTCTGGCAAAGTCCCACGCATCTCCACACGGCTCGTATTTTTCCAAACTCGCTAAAACATCATATTTATTTGGGCGTTTGTCTTCCATATAATTATTTATAGAATCATAAAAATTGAAAGTATAATATTTTCCGTTACGTTGCAGCGTGATTCTATATTTCCAGCGGTTTCCGGTGCGGTGGTCGTCGCAGTTGGGGAAGCGGTCAACGATTGCAACCCGTGTTATTTTCATTGTTGCATTTGCCTTTGTTAAAAAGTCTGTTGCTTGTTTGTTGTAATTTGTCATTGTTTAATACCTCCATGATTTGATTGTTTTGTTGTTTGATTTAATCGTTCAGCATATCGACAATTTACACGATATAAAAAGAATGTTGTTTTTATTGCTCCGGGGCAGCTCTGGAAGCGTTCCCGGTATCGTGTTATATATCAGATATAACTGATTATATTATTATTATATCAGATATATCTG
>OBLI01001599.1_pt1 | contig 21518 bp, 20 predicted proteins | sample 1519701 | NCBI WGS metagenome assembly OBLI01 (sample SAMEA3663005, study PRJEB22513) | pig gut metagenome | biome: pig gut; feature: pig-associated habitat; material: faeces | place: France | collected 2012
AAATATATAAAATTATTGTTTTTTTTAGTATAATAATTGTTAGTTATAAGAAAGAGGAAGAATTATGAAAAATGATATACCAAATCATGTAGCTATTATAATGGATGGTAATGGAAGATGGGCTACAAGACAAGGAAAGAAAAGAACTGAAGGACATTACGCTGGATATAAAACTCTTAAAAAGACTGCTCTTCATATATTAAGTAAGGGTGTTAAAATTCTTAGTGTTTTTGCGTTTTCTACTGAAAATTTTAAAAGAAGTCAAGAAGAAGTTGGATATTTAATGAATTTGTTTGTATCTGCTTTTAAGAGTGATATGCATTTTTTCTTAGAAAATAACATTAAAGTAGTTTTTTCAGGAAGAAAAGAACCTCTTAGTGATGAAGTTTATGATGTTATGAAAACATTAGAAAAGGAAACTTTAAATTGTACTGGTGGAATATTTAATGTTTGTTTAAATTATGGTGGTCAATTTGAAATAGTTGATGCTGCTAAAAAGTTAGCAACTATGTATAAAGAAGGAGAAGTTGATTTGAATAGTGTTACTCCAGAAAACTTCTATAGTTATTTATATAATGATTTGCCTCCTGTTGATTTAATGATCAGAACTAGTGGAGAACTTAGAATTAGTAATTTTATGTTATATAGTATTGCTTATGCTGAACTATATTTTACTGATAAATGTTTTCCAGATTTTACAGAGGATGAATTTGATAAAGCTCTTGAATCGTATTTCAATAGAAATATTTCTAAGGGAGCAGTTAATGATAGAAAGAAATAATTATTATTTTTTTGATAAGAAGAAAATATAATGAAAGAAATTAAAATAGTATCTATGTGATACTATTTTTCTCTTAATCTTAAGAATAATATTAATCCTAAGAGTATGTTTTTTATATATTCTTTTATATCCATTGATTTAATGTTTGAATAGGCTTCGTTAAACATTCCATTCATTTTGTTAGTAGCATATTCTAGTGCTCCAGATTCTTCAAATAATTGTTGTACTTTTTTAGATTCTTCTTCGTTTATACTTCTTCCATAATATTTAAGTAATTCATCTAGTAAGTCATTTCTCTTAATCTTAATATAAGAATAGAGTATAGTTTGTTTGAATTCTTCTATATCTGAATAAACTGATTTACCCAATATTTCTTTACTACTATAAATTCCTAAAATATCATCTTTTATTTGAAATGCTATACCAAGTGGTTCTAATACTTTTTCGAAAATTTCCATATCCTTAACTTTGGAGTTGCCTAAAATCATACCAAGTACAAATGGCCCCACAATTGTATACCAAGATGTCTTAAGCTTGTATATTTCCATTATGTCTTCTTCATGTAGTGTATGTTTTTTATCATTTTTTTCTATAAATGGAAGCGCTACATCTATTATTTCACCTTTGATTGTTTTGATAACTATATTATTATAATAACTCAATAATTTAGCAAGATTTTTATCATTTTTATACTTTTTAGTTATCAGTTCAGTTGTATAAAAAAATCCAAGGTCTCCAATACAAAGTGCTAGTGAATTATTAGTATTATCATTTTCTACATTATATTTTTTAAATTCATTTTTATAGGTTTCATGTATTGTTTCTTTATTACGTCTTAGATGTGCATTGTCAATAATATCATCATGTATAAGTATTGATGTTTCGAATGTTTCATAAGCGAGTGATAATGTTTTAGCATAATCGTCATTTTTATTTAATTTGTATCCTAAGTCAATTAAACATCCTCTTAAGAATTTTCCATCACCATTCATGTTTATAAATTTATTTATTGCGTCTATTACGATAGGGTTGTCTTTTTCTATAAATGTTTTATTTATTTTTTTTAGTTCAACTTCAAACTCTTTTAGTTTTGATTTGTAGTAAATAAAGAATTCTAAAAGATTTGCGTATTCTTTAATTTGATCTTTAGGAGTAGATGCTCCGCCTGTAAATCCTATTTTTGTATTTAGTGTATATTTTTCTTTTTTTATAAAGTTAAAGAATTCTTTTATATCTGAAAAGTAGTATGTTTTAGTGACTTCATTACATAAATTAAATAGTTCTTTTGTGTTTGAGCTTTCTTTGCCACCAATTACAAACATAATATCCATTTGTTCTGCTAGTGTGATACTTGAAGTTTGTATTAACTTTTGTGCATTACATATAGTATTTTCTATTTCATAACTAATATTATTTTCGTTCATGTAATTTAATAATTCTTGTAGTATTTTATGACTTACAGTAGTTTGACAAACTATAAAGTATTTATCATTTTTATTTAATTCTTTATAATCATCTTTTTTTTCAATAATAATTCCTTCATTGTTAATCCAACCATTTGTACCGATAACTTCTGGATGTGTTTTTTTACCAACTATTATGATTTTGTAACCATTATTTTGTTTATCTATAGCTATATTATGTACTTTTAAAACATTTGTACAGGTTGCGTCATAGTATTCAATATTATTTTTTTCTAAATAGTCATATGTTTCTTTTGGTTCTCCATGTGCTCTAATTATTAAAATATCATTTTTTGTTAGAAGTGATAAATCATCAATACATTTTATATCATCTTTCTCTAATTCTTTAATAATATAAGGATTATGTAATATTTCTTTATAAATATAAATATTCTTATTAGTATTTTCTTTTTTTAATTTATATGCTACTTCAATGGCTTTATTAGCTCCAGCACATGTTCCATATATTTTAGGGTAATATATCATTTTTTTGCCTCCATAAATATTATAACAAGTATAAGTGTTAAATCCTAGAAAAATATAGTTTCTTTGCGTATAATATCTATATAAATATTGTTTAGAATTTAAAAATTTGTTAGAATATATTTAAGGAGTTGAGTTTTATGAATAATATGGAAACTACAGTAGTTGATACTGATACTATAATTGATCATAATACAAGAAGTACTTTACTTAAAATTTGTGATGATTTAAAAGAAAGAGGATATAATCCAATTAAACAAATTGTTGCTTACTTAATTAGTGGAGATCCTGGGTATATTTCTAGTTATAAAGAATGTAGAAATAGAATTTTAGAATTTAAAAGAGAGGATATATTAGAATTAATGTTAGTTAATTTTATTAATAAGAAATGACATATTTAGGATTAGATTTGGGTAGTAAAACTTGTGGTATAGCAATTAGTGATAGAACTGGTCTTATTGCATCTTCTTTAGAAGTCATTAGATATGATGATTATGATGAACTAGTTAATAAACTTAATAATATAGTTATAAGTAGAAATGTTGATGCTTTTGTGCTTGGAAACCCTAAAAATTTAGATGGTAGTCTCTCTAAGAGAAGTGAGATAACTTTAGAATTTAAAAAAATACTTGAAGATAGATTCAAATTAAATGTTATTATGCAAGATGAGAGATTATCTACAGTTGAAGCAGAACGTATGCTTATAAGTAATGATACTAAGCGTAAAAATAGAAAGAAAGTAATAGATAAGATTGCAGCTACAATTATATTACAAAGTTATTTAGATAGGAGAAATCATGAAAGATAATACTCTTGTACTTAAAAATTCTTTTGGTGAAAAGCAGGAATATAGAATACTTTTAGATATAGAAGATACAACTAATAATGTTAATTATGTTATATATACTGATGATATGATTAATAAAAATGGAGATATTATTTGTTATGCTTCAACATATGTTCTTAGTCCTAAAGGTAATATGACTAAATTAAAACCTGTTGAGACAAAAGAAGAATTTGATTTTATAAGTAAAATATTAGACTCTTTAGAAGGTGGAAAATAATGAAAAAAAAGGTTTTTAGTGTGAAAAAATTTATTATATTTTTGTTTTTTTTATGTTTGATTATTTGTGGTGTTTTGGTTCTTGGTTATTTTTATTTAATTACTGGTAGTAAAGATAATGAAACAGTAAATATTTATGTTAAAGAAGGAGATACTTATAGTACAATATCAAAAACACTTAAAGATAATGATTTAATTAAATCAGAACTTGCATATAAAATATATATTAAGTTAAATAAGCCAAATAATCTAGAATATGGAGATTATGTACTTAAGAAATCATATAGTGTTGAAGAATTAATTAATACTTTAGAAAAGGGAAGTGTTGATTTAAGAAAAACTAAGACTGTTACTTTTGTAGAAGGTAAAAATATGAGATATGTTATTTCTAAAATAACTAGTAATTTTAATATTTCTGAAAAGGAGATACTTGATAAATTAAGTGATACTAAATATCTAGAAAGTTTAATAGAAGATTATTGGTTTTTAACTGATGATATTAAAAATAAAGATATTTATTATTCACTTGAAGGCTATTTATTTCCAGATACATATGAATTTTATGAGAGCTCTGATATAGATGATATATTTAGAACTATGCTTAATAATATGGAAAAAAAGTTAGAAAAATATAAGAGTGAAATCGAAAATAGTAAATATAGTATTCATGAAATGATGACGCTTGCATCTATTATAGAGCTTGAAGCAGGTAAAGCTGATGATAGAAAAGGTGTAGCTGGTGTGTTTTATAATAGACTTAATAATGGTTGGAGCCTTGGTAGTGATGTAACTACATATTATGCCGAAAAAATAGATAATTGGACAAGAGATTTAAGAACCAGTGAATTAAATAGTTGTAATGCTTATAACACTCGTAGTAGTTGTATGGCTGGAAAACTACCAGTGAGTCCAATATGTAATCCGAGTGTAGGATCAATAGAAGCTGCAATAGAACCAACAAATCATAAATATTATTACTTTGTAGCAGATAAAAATGGTAAAACATATTTTACCAAAAATGATAGTGAACATGCTAGTAAAGTTAGAGAGTTAAAGAGAAAAGGATTATGGATAGAATATCAAAGTTAATTAAAGAAATAGAAGAATATGGTATTAAAAATAATGTACCAATAATGAGTGAAGACACAATAGAAACAATTAAAAATATAATAACTGTTAATGAATTTCATACAATTCTTGAAGTTGGGACAGCAATAGGGTACTCGACAATATGTTTTGCAAGTACTCCTGGTGTTACTAATATAACAAGTATAGAAAGAGATCCTATTAGAAGTGCTATTGCAGTTAATAATGTTAAAAAAAGTGAACTTAAAAATATTACACTTAGACATACAGATGCATTAGAAATTGAACTTAATGATAAGTTTGATTTGATAATTATAGATGCAGCTAAGAGTCAAAATATGAAGTTTTTTAATAAATTCAAAGATAATTTAAATGAAGATGGTATAATCATAATCGATAACTTAAGTTTTCATGGTTATGTAAATCAAACAGAAAGAATTAAAAGTAGAAATTTAAGACAAATGGTAAATAAAATTAGAAAATTTATTGATTTTTTAAATAATAATGAAGAGTTTACCGTAAAATATATAGAAGTAGGTGACACTTTAGGAGTATGCAAAAGAAAGAATATTTGATAATACCTAATAAAAAAGAATTAGATTTATATACTGAATATGGTTTTAATACATTTATATTACCTCTTGATGGGTATAGTATTGGATTTAACGTATACTATAGTGTTGAAGAAGTAAATAAATTAAGTTTAAAATATAATATATATGTTATCATGAATAAATTTTTACATAAAGAAATAGAAGAATTTAGAAAAATATATAATGATTTTAATTCAAATATTAAATAGAGGATATTGGTCTTACTGATATAATTGCGAAAGATAGATTGGTGTTATATGAAAATCATATATTATCTAATTATAAAGCAATTAATTTTTTAGAAAGCCTAAATATTAAAAATGTTGTAATTAATAATGATTTAACTATTGATGAACTTATAGAAATAAGGAATAAAACTAATAGTAATTTATATTATTTTTATGTTGGTAAAAATAGTTTAATGTATTCTAGACGTAATTTAGTAAGTAACTATAATAAATATTATAATCTTGATAATACTAATAATTATAAGTTAACTGAAAAAGTTAGTAAAAAAGTTCTTGATATATTTGAAGAAAAAGATGGAAGTATTGTATATTTTGATAAGATATTTTGTGCTTCTAAATATATAGATAAATTAGATATGAATTTAATAATTAATTTTACTAATATAGATAGTGTTAGTGAAAAAATAATACTTGAAGAATATAATAAATCCAATTTATGTGATCTAATAGATAGTGATTATTATTTCTTAGAAAATGATATTAAATATAAGGTGGGTGATATAAAATGAAATATGAGTTACTATTACCTGCTGGAGATTTAGCTCGTCTTAAGTTTGCTTTTATTTATGGTGCTGATGCTGTGTATATTGGTGGATATAATTATAGTCTTAGAGCTAATGCTAATAATTTTAGTTTAGATGAAATTAAAGAAGGAGTAGAGTTTGCTCATAAGTTAAATAAAAAAGTATATGTTACTGTTAATATGGTATTTCATAATGAAGATTTAGAGGGATTAGATGATTATTTAAAAGCTTTAGATGAAATAGGAATAGATAGTTATATCGTTAGTGATTTTGCTGTTATTGAAGCAATTAAACGTCTAAAAATTAAAACTCCATTCTTTATATCCACCCAAAAGTCTATTACTAATTTAGAAACAGTTAAATTTTATAAATCTTTAGGTGCTTATAGGGTGGTTATGGCTCGTGAATGTAATCGTGAAGATATTAAAAGAATTAAAGAAAATATTGATACAGAAGTAGAAGTATTTATTCATGGAGCTATGTGTACTAGTTATAGTGGAAGATGTGTTATGAGTAATTATGTAACACTTCGTGATTCTAATCGTGGAGGATGTAGTCAAGTATGTAGATTTGCTTTTGATTGTGGTAAAAATGAGGAATATGCATTCTCTTCTAAAGACTTAAATATGATTGATTATTTAAGTGACATGATGGATTTAGGTATTGAATCATATAAAATAGAAGGACGTATGAAGAGTTTATATTATATTGCTACAGTAGCCAATGCATATAGGACTATAATGGATAAAAAGATTGATGGAACTCTATGTGAAGAAGATATAAATTATTATAAAAAAGTATTAAATAGAGTATCTAATCGTGAAAATATACCACAATTTTATAATGGTGTTCCGGGTGTAGAAGGACAATACTATACTGGGCGTCAAGAAGTAAGTAATAAAGATTTTTTAGGACTTATTAAGTCATATGATGAAGTTACTTCTGAAGCAGTAGTTGAACAAAGAAATAAGTTTAGTGTAGGAGATATAGTAGAAGTTTTTGGGCCTAATACTGTGACTAAAAAATTTAAAATTGAATATATTATAAACAGTGAGGATGAAAAGGTAGAATCTGCTAGTCATGCACAAGAAATTATAAGAATTAAAATACCATTTAAGGTATATGAAAATGATATTATAAGGGTCAATATTGCTTGACAAAATATACATTTTATAGTATCATTTTTTGGTAATGAGAAAGAGGTGGCATTTTGCTATGAAAAAGAAAGAAATTTTTCTAACAAGTGAAGGTTATTTAGAACTTGAAAATGAATTACATTATTTAAAAACTGAAAAAAGAAAAGAAGTAACTCAAACTTTGAAAGAAGCAAGAGCTTTAGGTGATTTGTCAGAAAACTCTGAATATGAACAAGCAAGAGAAGATCAAGCAAATTTAGAAAAGAGAATAATTGAAATTGAATATACTTTAGAGCATGCAACTGTAATAGATAATACTGAAAGTGATGGTACTGTAGGTGTTGGATGTCAAGTTGAACTTAAATATGAAGATGATGATGATATTGAAAGTTATAAAATTGTAGGTAGCCAAGAAGCTGACCCATTCAATAATAAGATTTCTAATGAAAGTCCAATAGCTGCTGCTATTATGGGTAAAAAAGTTGGAGATACTGTTGAAGTTTCATCACCTGATGGTGTTTATAGTGTTCAAATAGTAGCAATAGGATAGTAATATATCCTTTTTTGTACATTTAATATATAACGAGGGAGGGAATTTATGAAAGAAAGTTATACATTAAAATTAGAGGGAAAAGAATGGAAAGACTGCTTAAAGGAAGCATTTGAAAAGAAAAGAAAAGATATTAAAATGGATGGATTTAGAAAAGGTCAAGTTCCATATGATATTTATGTAAAAAAAGCAGGAGTTGAAACATTATATATGGATGCTGTTGATATGGCAGTAGATATGTTATATGCTAAATTACTTAGTGATCCAAAGACTATTACTCCAGCTGCTACACCTGCAATTGATATTAAAGATATCGGAAATGATCATATTGAAGTAGAATTTACTTTAGTAGCATCACCAAAAGTTGAACTTGGAAAATATAAAAAATTAGGAATTAAAAAGGATAAAGTAGAAGTTACTGATGATGAAGTTGAACATGAACTTGGCCATTTAAAAGAACAATTTGTAGAAGTTAAATCATTGGGTGATGATGCTGAGGTTCGTGAAGGTGACGTTGCAGTTATTGATTTTGAAGGATTTAAAGATGGAGTAGCATTCAAAGGTGGAAAGGGAGAAAATTATTCATTAGAAATAGGTTCTCATACATTTATTCCTGGATTTGAAGAAGCATTAATAGGTCTTAAGAAAGGTGATAAGAAAGATGTTAATGTAGTTTTCCCTGAAAATTATCATAGTGAAGAATTAAAAGGACAACCAGTTGTATTTAAAGTAGAAGTCAAAGAAGTTAAAGAAAGAGTATTCCCTGAATTTGATAAAGATTTCTTCGCTGACTTAAATGTTGGTGGAGTTGAATCTTTAGATGATTTAAAGAAATATATTAAAGAAAATAAAGAAGCAGAAAAATCTAAACAATTAGAAGATGAATACTTATTTAAATGTTTAGATAAAGTAGTTGAAGGATCTAAGTTTGATATTCCTGAAGAAATGACTGAAGATGAAACTAATAGATTAGTTAGAGAATTCTCAGAAAAATTACAATATCAAGGATTAAAATTAGAAGATTATTTAAAATATTGCAATACTAACTTGGATGATTTTAAAGCTACACTTAAAGATGAAGCTAATAAAAGAATAGGATATAGATTAATTATGGATGCAGTAGTAGATGCTGAAAAATTAGAAGTATCTGATGAAGAATTAGAATCTGGACTTGATGAAACAAGCAAGCAATATGGAATGACACGTGAAGAATTTGAAAAACAAATTGGTTCTAAAGAATTATTTAAATATGATTTATTAATGAAAAAAGCTATGAAAGTTGTTACTGAATAGTAAAGTTTATTAAAACGTTCTATATAGAACGTTTTTTTATGTTATAATTTTGTTATGAAAAATATTATTAGAAAAATTTTAGGAATTGTTTTTGTTTTTTGTGCGATTGTTTTGCTTATATGGAATGAAAATAAATTTATTAATAATTTAATTCGAAAAGATAACATTGTTGATAAATGTATTTTTGTTAAATCTACTACAGTTGATAGTAAAAATGATGATAAATTAATTGCTACGAATGGATATATTATAATAAATGAAGATTTAGTTGATCTTCTATTTAATGTAAGCATTAGGACTTCTAAATTAGAAAGAGTAGTTGAAATGTATCAATATAATGAGATTCAGGAAGATCCAAATGATGAATCATATACTTATGAAACTGGTTGGTATAGTGAATTAATTGATTCTAGTAAATTTAAAAATCCTGAATATAAAAATCCTACAAAAATGAAATATGAAAATAAAGTATATTATAATGATACTTATTTAGGTGCATTTAAACTTACTAATAATCAAATAGATAAACTTGGAACTAAAAGTAGATATCTTGATTTAGATAGTGACTTTGCGAGTAATAATAATTTAAATATCTCAAATGAATATTATACAACTAGTAAAGATATTGATTTACCTGAAGTAGGTGACATTAGAATAAGTTTTAGATACAATAGTAGTTCTTCTGTTAGTGTTCTTGCAATGCAGAAAGGAAATACTTTCACAGATTATAAATTTAATAATCAACTTATAAATAAGATATATAGTGAAAAGTTAACTAAAGATGAGATAATTAATAAATCTTATGGTATTAATCTTTTATCTATCATCATTTATAGAATTATTTCTTTAGTGTTATGTTTAATTGGAGTAGCATTATTATCTTTTAATATTATTAATAGTTTGATTGTTTTATCATTATTTGTTTCTATAATATATTTTAAATTTAATGTTGTAGTTAGTATAACTTCTTTTATTATCTTTTTAGTACTTATATTTATTGAATATAAAATTATATACAAAAGTGGAAAAAATGTTATATAATTATGGTGGTGAATGATATGGAACAAATAATATTTGGAATTATAATTTTATTAGTTATAGTTGGTATTATATTTTTTATAGTTGTTAGAAAACAATTTAATTCAGACAATGAAAATATTAATGTTAATATATCACCACTTGAAGATAATAAAGTAAGTAATTATAATCAGAGTGATGTTAATATGCTTAATAGTCTTAATGATAATGTAATTACTAATAAGCCTAAGAATAGCAAAATTGTTATACCTGATTTTGATAAAAGTAAACCTATTGGATATAAAGATTTAAGTCATATAAATAATACTTATGGTGATAGGGTTGCTCAAAGTAATAATCAAAACAATAAATAAAAGTTCTCAAACTGAAGTGAACTATTTAAGGTTCATTTCAAACGAGAACTTTTTATTTATTTGGATCAATTAATGATAAGGATACTTTTTCTTTATCTTTGTTTATTTCTATTACATAGCATGTTACTATATCTCCGACACTTAGTAATTCACTTGGATGTTTAATAAATTTATTTGTTATTTTTGATATATGTACAAGACCATCATTATGAAGCCCTATATCTATGAATGCTCCGAAGTCTACAACGTTTCTTACTGTTCCTTCAAGTTTCATTCCTATTTTTAGGTTGTCTATTGTAAGTATATCACTTTTTAATAATGGCATATCATAATCATCTCTAAAATCACGATTTGGTTGTTTTAAAGAGTCAATTATATCATTTAATGTGAAAGTATCAATATCTAATAATTTAGATGTATCTGTTATATTTAGTTTGTCTAATTCTTCAATTAATTTTTTTGTTCCTAAGTCATTAGTGGTAAGACCTAAATGTGATAAAAGTTTTAAAGTTTTATCGTAACTTTCAGTATGTATATTTGTTTTATCAAGTGGATTATCTCCATCTATTACTCTCATGAAACCTATTGATTGTTCGTATACTTTATCATTTAATAATTTTTTCTTTTTAATTTCATCACGTGATTTAATTTTGCCATTTGTTTCCCTATATTTAATTATTTTATCTATTGATGTTTTAGTAAGTCCTGAAATATATTTTAATATAGAAGGTGATGCCGTATTAATATTAACACCTACGTTATTTACACATTTTGTAACTGTAAAATCTAAGGATTCACTTAGCTTTTTTTGGGATACATCGTGTTGGTATTGACCAACACCTATAGATTTAGGATCTATTTTAACTAGTTCATTAAGTGGATCTTGAAGTCTTCTTGCTATAGATATTGCACTTCTTTTTTCGACTGTTAAGTCAGGAAATTCTTGTATAGCAAGAGGACTTGCTGAATATACACTAGCTCCTGCTTCTGAAACAATGGCATATTTACAATTATTTAGTTCTTTTAATGTTTCACTTACTAGTTTTTCGCTTTCTCTTGATGCTGTTCCATTTCCTATAGCTATAATATCTACGTTATATTTTTTTATTAAATCTTTTAATATTGATTTTGATTCTTCCCATTTATTATGTGGTTCATGAGGATATATAACTGATATATTTAAAACCTTTGAAGTAGGGTCCACTATAGCTAATTTGCATCCTGTTCTAAAGGCTGGATCAAAACCTAATACTGTTTTTTCTTTCATAGGTGCTATTAATAATAAATTTTCTAAATTGCCTTTAAACACTTCTATAGATGCATCTTCACTTTGAAGTGTTAATTCATTTCGAATTTCACGTTCCATAGAAGGCTTTATTAATCTTTTATAACTATCTTTAATTGCATCTATTACATATGGTTTAACTGGACTTTCTTTCTTTAAAAGTTTAGATTCTAAGTAAGAAATAATATCTTCATCATTTACATCTATGCTTACGGATAATACTTTTTCGTTTTCACCTCTATTAATAGCAAGTACTCTATGTGGTTTAATGTGTTTAACACTTTCACTAAATTCATAGTACATTTCATATACTTTATTTTCATCTTCAGCATTTTTCTTAATTTTAGAAATTATATTTGCATTTTTAAAATAATAGCCTCTTATCCATTTTCTATAATATGCATTATCACTTATCCATTCTGCTATTATATATTTTGCTCCAGTTATTGCATCATCTACTGTTTTAACATTTTCATTTAAGAATTTTTTAACTGAATCTTCTGTAAAAGTAGGTGGAAAACTCATTATTATTTTAGCTAGTGGTTCAAGACCATTTTTAATGGCTTCAGTTGCTTTAGTTTTTTTCTTTTCTTTGTAAGGAGCATATATGTCTTCAACTTCTACTAATTTTTTAGCATTTATAATATTTTGTTTTATTTCATCAGTTAGAAGTCCTTTTTCATCAATTAGTCTTATAATATCTTCTTTTCTTTTTAAAAGATTTACTTCGTATTCATATACTTCATTAATTTTTCTTATTTGTTCTTCGTCAAGTGCTCCTGTTGCTTCTTTTCTATATCTTGCGATAAAAGGAATAGTATTTCCTTCGTTTAATAAATTAAGTACTGCTTGAGCTTGTTCAGCTTTTATATTTAGTTCAGTACTAATATCATCAATAATATTTTTATTCATAAATTATCTCCTTTTAGTCCTTTTTAATTGTATCAAAAATATGTGTTTTTGTAATTCTTTAAAACATTTTGTTTACATTGACTAATAAAATAAATTATTGTAAAATTAATATGATAATAGGTGAGTTATGAAGAAAATTCTTAATAAAATTTTATATTTATTTTTAATGTTATTTTCTTTATTTAGTTTTGTTTTTGCTGAAGTTAATCCTTCATATACTAAATATGAAAAATTAAGTGATACAGAAAAATCTAAGTATGGTCTTATACCTGATGAGTTTATTTCTTATTATGATATAAAACCATCTAATATTTTTACATATAAGAGATCTTATAAAGCTTCTACTATATTACCATCTGTTTATGATCTTAGAAATGTAGATAATAAAAGACTTATAACTGAAGTAAAAAATCAAAATCCACTTGGTTTATGTTGGGCATTTAGTACAAATAGTATGCTTGAAAGTTATCATTTGGTTGATAGTGGTGAATACTATAATTTTTCTGAAAATGCTCCAGATTATCAAGCACAATATTATGGAGATTCTGCCAGTTCTAATAGTGGTAATAGTTTAGAAAATGCTGTTAAATATTGGTTTTTAGGTAATGGACCAGTAACTGAAAGCCATTTTGGAAGTTATTTTACAAATAGTGTTTCAAAAAATAAATTTGATTATTTAGATTCAAGTAATGTTGCTGTTGATGTGTTAGACGTAACTTTTTTTAAAGCGCTTGATATGTATGATTTGAAAAAAAAATATACAGGAACTAATATAAAAAATATTGTTACAGAATATAATAATATAATAAAAAATCATATTATGAATAATGGTGCTGTTGCAGCTGGAATATATATGGATTATATGAATTATAGTGCAAATTTCTTATATAATCCTGATTATGCTGGTTCAGGTAGTGGTGCTCATGCTATAACTATTATTGGTTGGGATGATAATTTTGGAAGTGTTACAATAAATGGGACAACTTTAAAAGGCTCTTGGATTGCAATGAATTCATGGGGAGAAAATAATTATGATTATTTTTATATTTCATATTATGATGCAGATGTTGTTACTAATATGGTTGGTACTACTAATTCTAAGACTAAAGTATGGGATAATGTTTATTTTAATACAAATTCTTTAAGGGCTACTGTGGATTATAATACTAATAGTATTAATTATGTTGTAAATAAAGGTAATAATACTGAAATTATAGATTCTGTAAAGATATATTATAGATATAGTACTGATATTACATTAAATGTTACAATAAGTGATGGAATAAATACATATGATTTAGGAGAAAGAACTTTTTCTAAAGGACTATACAGTTTTGATGTTACGGATGGTTATTTAGATTCAGAACAAATATATATAACACTTTCAGGTGAAAATTTATTAACTTTATATCCCTATGTATATGTTGGCGTATATACTAATAGCTACGATAATAGTTCAACTTTAGAATTATATGGTAAAAGTAATAATTCTTTTCAGAATAGTACGGATAATACATTATATTTTAATCTTATTACTAAAAATATAGATTCTGCGACAAGTTATAATGTTAAAATATATGATTCTAATAATAATGATGTTACTAGTTCATTTGATATTACTGTTAAAAAAGAATTGATAAATGGATATTCATATTTCACTATTAAGCAAAATAGAAAAATTATTGGTAATATGATAAGTGTAAAAGCAAATATTTCAACATTAAGTGATACCATAAATTATTATATTCAAGGAGATGGTACGATAGATAATCCATATATTCTTTCTAGTTCAAGCGATATGTATTTACTTAGAAATTTTAGAAGTTCATATTTTAAGCTTGGTAATGATATAGATATGTATTATGATACAAATAATAGTAGTGGTAAATACTATAATAATGGCAGCGGATGGATAGGTGAAGAATTTAATGGTACATTAGATGGAAATGGTTATAAAATTAGTGGTTTGTTTTCATTAGAAAGTGGACTTTTTACTGATATTTCTGATGCGACTATCAAAAATCTTCATTTAGATAATGTATCTATTACGACTACTACTGATAGTGGTTTATTAGGTTATTCAATGCTTGGTAGTAGTGTTATTTCAAATGTTTATATTAGTAATTCGAGTGCTATTAATAATGCTGATACAGGTGGCTTATTTGGTTTTATATATGGTGGTACAATTAAGAATATACATATAAAATCAAGTGTCTTTTATTCACAGGGAAATGTTGGAGGTGTTGCTTCTAATGTAATTAATCCAACATCTAATATAGCTATAAGTAATGTTTTTTTGGATGATGTATTAGTTTATAGTAATAATAGTGGTATTCCTGGACAAATAATTGCTAATGTACAAATAGATTCAGGTATAACTAGTAATTTATTAATTCAATATTCTAGAATAAATATTTCTGAATTTACTGGTAATGTTAATGCTACTAGTATATTTGGTAATATGGAATATAGTGATTCAAGTGTAACATTAAATGATAATATTACTTTAAATAATGAAGAAAAAATTATTCAATCAAACTTTAACAACTATGATTTTGATAATGAATGGGGTTATAGTAATAGTGTTTATTTAAAATTATTTAATGATGAAATGGTCAATAAGCCTATTCCTGAAATTGATGTCATATTTAATAAATATTTAATAACTGATAATATAGTATATAATATAATGCCATCTACCACTAGGAATGAATTTGTTTCAAATATGGTTATAGATGAAGATTTAACATATAAAATATATAATATAAGTGGTAATATATTATCTAGTAATGAATTAATAGGAACTGGAAGTTATTTAATAATTAGTAATGGTATTAAAACAATGACATATGAAATATCTGTATATGGTGATGTTAGTGGTGATGGTAAAGTTTCTATAAAAGATGTTTATATGATAGCTGATTATGCTGTTGCTACTAGTGAAAATAAAGAGTCAATATTGTCTAGTGCTGTTCAGTTGATTGCTGCAGATGTAAATATTGATGATAGAATAAGTATAAGTGATGTGTTTAGGGTTGCTGACTACGCAATAAATCCTAGTAAAGGTTTCTAAGGAGGAAAATAATGAAAAAAAGGGTTATATTTTTAATACTAATGTTATTTAGCTTTAGTGTAGTTAATGCTGCAAGTGATTTAAAAATAACATGTCCAAGTAAAGCAAATGCTATATCTACTGTTGAATGTACATTATCATTAAAACCTGATAATTACGAATTAAGAGGAGTTCAAATGAACTATAGTGTTTCAGGTGGAACATATTTGGATTTTCAACTTGATAGTGACTATACTTCATATTCATTAAGTAGTTCAGGTGCTCTTATAAATAGAAAAACAAATTATATTGGAACTTCTTATGATGATTTAGGTATTTTAAAAATTAAGATGCCTAGTAGTGGTAGTGCTTCTGTGTCAATTAGTAATATTATTTCGCTTGATAAAAATAATGATGAGCATAGTGTAAGTAATGTAAATAAAACTATAAGGGTAACTGATTCTAATAATTATTTAAGCAATATTATATTAAGTGAAGGAACTATTGATTTTGATAAATCAAAGACTACATATGATGTTAAAAATATAAATGGTTCATCCATTGATATAACTGCTACTTTGGAATCTTCTTATGCTAAATTGAGTGGTGATGTTGGTAAAAAGAACCTTAATTTCGGTCTTAATACTTTTAAGATTACTGTTACTAGTGAAGCAGGTGTAAATAGAATATATACCTTAAATATTTATAGAAATGATAATAGAGATAAAACTAATACTTTATCATCATTAGAAATTGAAAATTATAAGATTTTACCTGATTTTAATAAAAATACAGTTAACTATACTCTTACAGTAAAAAAAGATGTTACGAGTGTTAAAATTAATGCTACATTAGATAGTGATAAATCTTCATTTAATAAAGGTTATGGTCCTAGAACTGTTAATCTTACTTATGGAGTAAATACTATACTTATTAAAGTAACTAGTGAGAGTAAATCAACTAAAACATATACTATTAAAATCACAAGAGAAGATGATAGAAGTTCTAATAATTATTTAAAATCTTTAAATGTAAGTAGTGGAGATTTTGAATTCAATAAAAAAACACAAAATTATTCATTTACAGTACAAAATGAAGTAACTTCTATTAAGGTATTTGCTGTTGCTGAAGATAAAAAAAGTAAAGTAAGCGGAGCTCAAACTTATAATTTAAAAGAAGGACTTAATAAAATAAATATAGTAGTAACAGCTGAAAATAAGCAAACAAGAACTTATACTTTGCAAGTAACAAGAATAGTAAAAAATATAAATAAAGAAGTTAATAATAAATTAAAATCTTTAGAAATTTCAAATTATCAAATTAATTTTGATCCTGAAACAACAATATATAATTTGACTATTGAAAATGAAAGTAGTTTAGATATTATTCCTAAAGTTCAAGATTCAACATCTTCAGTAGTTGTAAATGGTAATGAAAATTTAAAAGATGGTAGCGTTATTAAATTAATTGTTACTGCTGTTGATGGAAGTACAAAAGAATATATTATAAATATTTCTAAGAATGAAGAAATAAAAAATGATGATAAAATAGATGATAATAATGTAGTTAAAGTAAATAAAAATAGAAAACTTCAAATAATTGTTGGTGTTTCTTCATTTTTGATTATTGTAGTAGTTGTTATATTATTTAGTATTATTGGAATTAAAAGTTCTTTAAAGAAAAGAGCAACGTTATGGAAATAAAAAGAATATTTATTGTATTATTTGTGGTAATTCTTGCAACCGGTTGTACAAAAAATTATACTTGTTCAAAGGAAGAAAAATCAAATGAGTTTGATTATTCCATACAAATGAATTTAATATTTGATGGTACTAAGATTAAAAATGTTAAGTCAGATATAAAATATAATCTTACTGATAAAGGTATGGAAAGTATTGATAATCTTAAAGAAAATTTAAATAATAAATCAATGGAGTATAGTTTGTATGATGAAATTAATTTTGATTATAAGATTACTGAAAAGTTAATTGAAGTTAGTGAAGAAATTAGTTTTGTGAATAAAAATAAAACTGATATAGAAAAACTATTTAGACATAAAGATTTGTCTATAGTTTATTTTGACTCTAAGTATAAACTTGATGATGTAATTAAATCTCTTGAAGAAAATAACTTTAAATGTAATATAAATAAGTAGAACGCAAGGTTCTACTATTTCAGTTAAATAAAAAACTCAAGGTAAACTTGAGTTAATTTCTTATGGCGGAGACAGAGAGATTTGAACTCTCGCACCAGTTTCCCGATCTACACCCTTAGCAGGGGCGCCTCTTCAGCCTCTTGAGTATGTCTCCGTAAGGCACATATAAATAATACCTTAATATTTCAAATAAGTCAAGAAAAAACCTTGTATTATTTGTCAAATTTTGATATTATTGTTTTATAAAGATAGAGGAAGTGATATAGATGGATAACGAAGCTATGTTTCAAACTACTGCTATTATAGATATAGATGAACAAATAAGAAAAGAAGAAGAATTATTAAATACAATAAAAATGGAACCAATTATAGAAAAAACAGTTATAGAAGAAGAACCTGTTGTTACTAAAAAAAGAAAAATGATGAAAATAACTGATTATTGTTTACTTTCATTAATTGTTGTCTTGAGCATTGTATTCATCTTGGTTATAATAAATGTTAGATAAAAAGACGTTATGTCTTTTTTATTTGATTTTAAATATCTTGTTTTAAGTACTAAAATAGTATATAATTTAATTTATTAAAGAGGTGGAATTATGACAAATAAAGATTTAGCTGATTTGATATTTCCAAATATAACAAAAACTATAAAGGATTATGAAAATATATATCCTAATAGAAGAACTAAGGTAGTTACTAGATTTGCTCCTAGTCCTACTGGATATGTTCATATTGGTGGTATTTATCAAGCTATAATTGATTACTTAATAGCAAAAAACAATAATGGAATATTTATACTTAGAATAGAAGATACTGATCAAAAAAGAGAAGTTAAAGAGGCTGTAGATTTAATAAAAAAGGCACTTAAATATTATGGACTTGAACCAGATGAATATGAGCTTGATGGTAAAATGGTTGGTGAATATGGACCATATGTTCAAAGTGAAAGAAAAGAAATATATCATGCATTTATTAAGTATTTAATTGAAATAGGCCGTGCTTATCCATGTTTTTGTACTAAAGAAACTTTAGATGAATTAAGAGTTATGCAAGAACATAAAAAACAAAGAACCGGTTATTATGGAAAGTATGCTAAGTGTAGAAATCTATCTGTAGATGAAATGATTCAAAATATTAAAGATGGTAAAGACTATGTAATTAGATTTAAATCTAATGGTGACTTTGAACGTAAATTTAAATTTAAAGATTTAGTTAAGGGTGATTTAGAATTATCTGAAAATGATGAAGATTTAGTTATTATGAAAAGTGATAACTTACTTCCTACATATCATTTTGCTCATGTAGTAGATGACTATTTAATGGGAACTAGTCATATTATTCGTGGAGAAGAATGGTTAAGTAGCGCTCCTAAACATGTAGAATTATTTGATGCATTTGGATTTGAAAGACCAAGATATGATTATATTCATACACCATTAATAATAAAAAAAGAAGGAAACAGTATTAGAAAAATTAGTAAACGTAAAGATCCAGAAGCTTCTATGAGCTATTATACTGATCTTGGATATCCTAAATTAGCTGTTATAGAATCGTTAATGACTATAATAAATTCTAACTATGAAGAATGGCATAGAGAAAATCCAAATTTATCTTGGACAGATTTTAAATATAATCCTGAGAAGATGTCTTCAAGTGGTGCTTTATATGATTTAGAAAAACTTAATAATATTTCTAAAGATATAATATCTAAAATGAGTGCTCATGATTTATATCTTGATAGTTATGAGTGGTCTAAAGAACATAGTGAATCATTAAAAGCATTAATAGAGAAAAATCCAGAATATTATCAAAGCATCTTAAATATTGAACGTGAACAAGAAAAACCACGTAAAGATATAGTATATTATAGTATGATTGAAAATTTAATTTGGTATATGTATAATGATTTATTTGATTCTAAAAATAAAGAATATGAATGGAAAAATATAACAGATAAAGATACTATTAAAGAAATATTAAATACTTATATGGATAAATATTATGATGCTAATGATGACAAAGATACATGGTTTAATAAAGTTAAAACTATGTGTGATGAGTTGGGATACGCATCTAATATTAAAGATTATAAAAAGAATCCAGAGAACTATAAAGGAAGTGTAGCAGATGTTAGTACAGTTATTAGAGTAGCTGTAACTACTAAATCCAATACACCAGATTTATATGAAATATTAAAACTTTTAGGAAAAGAAGAAATACTTAGAAGAATTAACTTAATATAGACTGCTTTGCAGTCTTTTCTTTTATTTTTAATAATAACTAATAGTTATATCAAAATAACTAATTATTATTTGACATTATATCAAAATGATAATATTATATAGGTAGTTAAGGGGAGTGTTGTCATGAAGGATGTTAATTTAAACTCTTTAAAAATTTTTTTAGTAGTTGCTACCTCTAATAGTTTTTTAGAAGCATCTAATAAACTCTATATTTCTCAACCCGCAATAAGCAAAAGTATAAATAAATTAGAAGAAGATTTAGGTGTATCGTTATTTTATAGAGCCAACAAAGGTGTAACACTAACTTCTGATGGTGAAATTTTATTAAAATATGTTAAAGATTCTAGAAAGTTGTTATTAGCATGTGAAAGAATGCTATCTTCAAATAATAGTTTGGATTCTGGAAGTATTGTTATTGGTGCACAATCTCATATAGTTCGTAATTATTTACTTGAAAAAATAAATAATTTTAGAAAATTATTTCCTAATGTAATGTTTAGAATAGTTGACTTATCTACATTGGAACTTATAGAAGGCCTTGAAAAACATGAACTAGATTTTGTAGTAGATGCCTCTCCAATAAATACACCTTATAATAATTTAAGAATACAACCTATATATAAATTAGATACTTGTTTTATAAAATCTAAAGAAAATAATAAAGTATATAATAAAATTACTGATTTAGAAGATGAATGTATTGTTATGCCAATATCTAGAAGTTCTCTTAGAAAAAATTTATTTAAGTCACTTGAAAATGTTATTGATATAAAGCCTCAATTAGAATATGGAACTGAGGAATTAATTATAGAATCAGTTAAACGAAATATGGGAATAGGTTATGTTGTTAAAGGTGAAACATTAAAGATAGATAAAAATACTATAGATATAATTGATTTAAATATTCCACTTCCAACTGTTGAGATTAATCTTGTGTATATAGATAGTTATTTGACTCCACTTGCTCGTGAATTTATCACAAAAGAATTTGATGTTAAAGAGGTTGCTACTAATGAATGATAGCTTTATGTTATATAAGAGTTTATACAAACTTGACAATATTAAAATAAAAAATATAAAGGATAATACAATTAATTTTATATTATTTGATACTAAATTAAGGTTTTATATGATATGTGATAATAGTATACCAAGTTATTCTTTTGATTTGAATCTTGGAATTATTGATTTAATAAATAATATTGAACAAACATATAAGGTTAAAGTTTTAAATTATTTACCAGTTTGTTATGCAAATGA
>OBLI01001603.1_pt1 | contig 21490 bp, 17 predicted proteins | sample 1519701 | NCBI WGS metagenome assembly OBLI01 (sample SAMEA3663005, study PRJEB22513) | pig gut metagenome | biome: pig gut; feature: pig-associated habitat; material: faeces | place: France | collected 2012
AGGGCATTCCGCTGCATAAGATTATCGTGACGAGCATTCTGCGCACCAAGGATGACGTGGCGAAACTGCGTACCCGAAACGGCAATGCTACTGAGAATTCGTGTCATCTCTATGGTACTACCTTCGATATCTGTTACAACCGCTACAAGCAGATTCAGACCCGTGAACAGCCTCGCCGCCAGGTGCAGAATGATACCCTGAAATGGGTGTTCTCCGAGGTGCTCCGCGATTTCCGCAACAAGAACCGCTGCTATATTAAATATGAGGTGAAGCAGGGCTGCTTCCATATCACCGTGAAGTAAATCCCTGGAAAATGTCTCCACACGCCCTGAAAGGGCAGAAGCTCCTAGCCCAGGGCAGCGCCCTGGGTATAAAATATAATAATAAACATGCGCCCTGTAAGGGCAAAAGCTTTGAAATACTTAGTAATAATAAAGCTTTTGCCCTTACAGGGCGTCTTGCTGACTGCTACTATACCCAGGGCGCTGCCCTGGGCTAGGGGCTTCTGCCCTTTCAGGGCGTGTGGGCAAAACTTACGAAAGTTCTTTTATTTAATTCTTGATTCTCTTCAAATCTGCTTCTTCTCCCACTATCCAGATGATGTCTCCCTTCTTGAAGACTCGGGTAGGGGATACGTGCGTCAGATTCTCCCGGCCCTCTTCCAGTCCTACAACCATGCAGTTGTACCGGTCTCTGATACCGCTTTCGATGAGCGTCTTGCCCAGGAATTCGCTGGAAGAAGAGATGATGAGCTGGCTGAGTTTCATCTCGCGCTTTTCTATTTCAGCCTCCTCAGGCAGCAGGTCGCTCTGCAGGGCGGTGTTGAATTTCTGCAGCTGGTCGTCGTTTCCGATTACCTGCAGTTTGTCGCCCGGGAAGATGATCATGTCGCCGTTCGGGATGTTCAGCCGGTGGGAGCCGCGGTGAATACTGCTCAGGTCTACACCGAAACGCTGGCGCAGATGCAGCTCTCGCAGCGATTTGCCCGTCCAACTGCTATCTTCAGGCACTTCAAATTCGCTGATGTGGATATCCCGGTCCAGCAGTCTGCCCTCGTAGAGCGGCCGCTTTTCGCCATTCACCTGAGCCGCAATATCGCGCGAGCGGAGGTTGTGAACGAAGACGCGCTCCATCACGATGCTACGCTTCTTGATGCGGCGGGAGGTTATCATCAGCATCACTACTGCTGCACCGATGCAGACAATCAGCGCATTGGTAAAGCGCGAGAGGAAATTGATGATGTAGAAGATGAAAGCCAATGCTATCATGAAGCGCACGAACACCGTAAAGAGCAGCGGCACGCGGTTGATGCTGCTCTCCACCCAGAGGCGTTTCCACTCGGCACTGTGGTTCTTCTTCATCACGATGGCGCGCAGGAACGGTGAGATGAATAGGATGGTGAGCAGACCGGTGATGGCGTTGGCATACCAGTGGAGATGCCAGCCGGGCAGCAGATTGCGCATCAGTGGCAGCACGAAGGTGAACATCAGGGCGATGACGGCTGCCGAGAGGATAGAGTAGGCGGTGGTGTTGACCAGCATCTGGCGGATCAGCGATTTCCACTTGCTCTGCTGCTGTGTCTGGGGATGACTCATCGCGAAATGGTTCAGAATATGGATGAGCTTGTCGGGCAGATGTTTCTCCATCACCTGATAGGTAGGTGTGGCAAGACGGATCATATAAGGGGTGAGGAAGGTGGTGATGACGCTCACTGCTACCACTACCGGATAGAGGAACTTGCTGATGACGCCGAGCGACAGACCCAGCGAGGCGATGATGAAAGAGAACTCACCAATCTGGGCCATCGAGAAACCGCAGCGCATCGCCGACTTCAGCGACTCGCCTCCGAGCATGAATCCGAAGGTGCCGAATATCGCCTGACCTACCAGTATCGTACCGACCAGGGCGAGGATAGGAACGGCATATTCTACCAGAATCTTCGGGTCTACCAGCATACCTACCGATACGAAGAAGATGGCTCCGAAGAGATTCTTTACCGGTTCTACGAGTTTGATAATTTTCTCTGCCTCAATGGTTTCTGCCAGTATGCTGCCCATGACGAAGGCTCCGAAGGCGCTGCTGAACCCCACCTTGGTGCTCAGTACCGCCATGCCGCAGCACAGACCCAGCGAAACGATGAGCAGGGTTTCGGCATTGATGAGTTTCCTCACCGAACGCAGGAACCACGGAATGGCGAAGATGCCCACGATAAACCACACGCCCAGGAAGAAGCCTATCTTCACGATGGAGGCAAGCATCTGCCCGCCGTCGGGACTGCTTCCGCTCGCTATCGCCGACAGCATCACCATCATCACGATAGCCAGGATATCTTCCAGTATCAGTACGCTCATCACCATCGAGGCAAACTTCTGGGTGCGCAGCCGCATATCATCGAATGCCTTATATATAATAGTGGTGGAGCTCATGGCGAGCATACCGCCCAGGAAGATGCAGTCCATCCTTCCCCAGCCGAAGCCGTGGCCTACGCTGATGCCCAGCATCATCATGCAGAACACGATAACCACGGTGGCGATGATGGGAGAAGCGCCCATCTTCACGATTTTCTTGAACGAGAAGTCGAGACCGAGCGAGAAGAGGGTGAAGATGACACCGATGTCGGCCCAGGTCTGGATATCCGTCTCGTCGACTACCGACATGGTGTAGGGCATGTGTGGCGAAACCAGGAATCCCGCCATGATGTATCCCAGCACCAGCGGCTGCTTGAGCCTCTTGAAAATGAGGGTTACGATGCCTGCCACCATCAGGATGAGGGCGAGGTCTTTTACTAAAAATGGAATTTCTGCCATTAGTTATAGTTTATAGTTTATAATTTATAGTTTATAGCGACATCGCTTAAAGTAGGGGGAAGCTGATAAAAATAATAGTTTATAGTAAATAGAAATTCTTCTTTGCAGCAAGAATGCCCTATTAACTATAAACTATTAACTATAAACTAATCATTAAATTCTTCTGTGATTTCCGCTATCTTCACGATGGTCTTCACTACCTTCTCCATTACCTGGATGCTCACAAACTCGTGAGGGCCGTGGAAGTTGACACCGCCGGCGAAGATGTTAGGACAAGGCAGACCCTTGAAGCTCAGCTGGGCTCCGTCGGTACCGCCGCGGATAGGTTCTACGCGAGGTGAAACGCCGCTCTCCTGCATCGCTCTGAGCACGATGTCGATGACGTGCATGTTAGGATCAATCTTCTCCTTCATGTTATAGTACTGGTCGTAGATAACCGCCTTTACGGTTCCGTCGCCATACTTCTCGTTCATCTTGTTCACGCAGTCCTCGATGAAATCCTTGCGGTTTTCAAACCTGTTGCGGTCGTGATCTCGGATGATGTAGCTGAGCTTTGCCTCCTCGCAGCGGCTCTCGATGCCGATGAGGTGGTAGAAACCCTGGTAGCCTTCAGTCTGCTCAGGAGTCTCGTTCTCAGGAATCATGTTCTGGAATTCCACAGCCAGTCGGCTTGCATTCACCATCTTTCCCTTGGCATAGCCTGTATGAACGCTCACGCCCTTGATGATGATTTTAGCTCCGGCAGCATTGAAGTTCTCGTATTCCAGGTCGCCCAGGTCGCCGCCATCTACGGTGTAAGCCCAGTCGCAGCCAAATTTCTCTACGTCGAAATGATGTGCACCCATACCGATTTCCTCGTCAGGATTGAAGCCTACTCGGATGTCGCCGTGCTTGATTTCGTCGTGGTCGCGCAGATAGCACATAGCCTGTACGATTTCAGCGATGCCCGCCTTGTCGTCAGCACCCAGCAGGGTAGTACCGTCTGTCACGATGATATCCTCTCCCTTGTGAGCCTTCAGCTCTGGGAAAGTCTCAACGCTTGAGATGATGCCCGGGCTCAGCTCGATGTCGTTGCCGTCATAGTTCTTGATGACGCGCGCCTTTACATCCTTTCCGCTGGCATCAGGCGATGTATCCATGTGTGAAATAAATCCGATGGTAGGAGTCTTTTTCTTGGTATTGCTCTTCAGAGTGGCATAGATATAGCCCATGTCATCCAATTCGACATCGCTCAGTCCTTCGTCCTCAAGTTCCTTCTTCAGGTACTTGGCAAATTCGAGCTGTTTTGCCGTACTAGGCACGCTGGTCGATTCTTCGCTCGACTGTGTGTCGAATTTCGTATAGTTTATAAATCGTTCTACTAAATCCATGTTTTCAATTATTAATCATTTCTGTTGTTTCGGGTGATCTCGGTGGGATTCAAACCCACGACCTTCAGAACCGGAATCTGACGCTCTATTCAGCTAAGCTACGAGACCTTCTTTTCTGCCGCCCGTTTCTCCGCCTGAATGACTAGAATCGGGAAGTCGACTGCAAAATTACTGCTTTTATTTGAAATAACCAAATATTTGGGGCAGATTTTTTCATATATATAATGTGTATTTGCAAATTGTTCTACAAAATGCTACTAAAAAACTTAAAAATGCTATCATTTTGCGAAAAAATACGGAAAAATGCTTGCAGATTAATTATTATTTTGTACCTTTGCAGCGCAAATACTAAATATGAAATAAAAATGAGCAATTTGATAAAACCTGAAGGGTACAAGGCGCTGCTGGATATGCGCCAGACCGAAATGGGTATTAAAATGATCAAAGAATTCTTCCAGCAAAACCTGAGCACCGAGCTCCGTCTGCGTCGTGTTACCGCTCCACTCTTCGTATTGAAGGGTCTTGGTATCAATGATGACCTGAACGGCGTAGAGCGCCCTGTAAGTTTCCCTATCAAGGATTTGGGCGAAGCCCAGGCTGAGGTGGTTCATTCTCTTGCCAAGTGGAAGCGACTGACGCTTGCCGAGTATGAGATTGAGCCTGCTTATGGCGTATATACAGATATGAACGCCATCCGTGCTGACGAGGAGCTGGATAATCTTCATTCGCTCTATGTTGACCAGTGGGACTGGGAGGCTGTGATTACCAAGGAAGACCGTACCATCGCCTTCCTCGAGAATATCGTGCGCCGCATCTATGGTGCCATCTTGCGTACCGAGTTCCTGGCTTGCGAGCATTATCCTCAGCTGAAGCCTTTCCTGCCTAAGGATATTCATTTTATTCATGCGCAGGATTTGCTCGATATGTATCCAGACCTTTCTCCTAAGGAGCGTGAGGATGCTATCTGCAAGAAGTATGGCGCTGTCTTTGTAGAGGGCATCGGAGGCAAGTTGAGCGATGGTAAGAAGCATGATGGCCGAGCTCCTGACTATGATGACTGGAGCACCGTGGCTGAGAACGGCAAGATGGGACTGAATGGTGATATCCTCATCTGGTATCCTGTTCTGGGTCGCAGTTTCGAGCTCAGTTCTATGGGTATCCGTGTTGACAAGGAGAGTCTGCTGCGTCAGCTTAAGCTGGAGGGCAAGGAGGATAGAGAGAAGCTTTACTTCCATCAGCAGCTCCTGAACGACAAGTTGCCTCTGAGCATTGGTGGCGGTATCGGCCAGAGCCGTCTGTGTATGGTATTGCTGCATAAGGCTCACATTGGTGAGATCCAGGCTAGCATCTGGTCTGAGGAGATGCGCAAGGAGGCTGAGGAAGCGGGCATGAACCTTATCTAAGGCTTTCTGACGGTGCGCCATGGTGTATACTTTGATGTGCTGCATATTCAGTTGATCTTTTTAAGATAATAATAATTTGCTTACGAAGGCTCCCGGTGCGTTTCTGCATCGGGGGCTTTTTTGGTTGTGTGTCGGTATGACACTAACCTAGTTGGTTCAAATTCCCCAGAACGCCCCGTTTCTGCCGTTTTCGGGGTCTTCATTGATGACCGGCGTCTGCCATCATTTATAACCCGTGTTGGTCTTAATAGAAGACTCGAGCGAGGCACAAAAGACTGTTCTTTCGATTGCCGGTGCAAAGATATGAAGATTTCTGGTATCTACCAAATTTAGGCATGTGATAAGGAGCGATTTCAGCAGCTTACGATTTGAAACTTAGTAAAGAGAAATAACTCTATGTTTCATGGGACGCATCTCTATGTTTTGCGGTGTAGAAAACTATGTTTTGTGCTATAAACCAGTATATTACAAAGTAATAACCGATTACGTGGAACGTATTCAGTATTCAGTATTCAGTTTTTTTCGCTGTTGTTACCACTCTCTGTATAGATAGTATATTATATATATAATAATATATATATAATATAAAATAATTACTTACAATTTGTAACCGTATAAAAGGTAACTATCGCGAAAAAAACTGAATACTGAATACTGAATAACCTCTTGGGGCATCATACGCCCGGGTATAATGGCAGCATTTGGGGGAAGATAGTACTAGTTTCTCCACTCCGTATAGGTTGTTCTACATGGAGTGGAGAATTTCGTATCGTGTGGAGTATCTTCTATGTCATGACCAGATCCAGGTCCTTTGTGAGTTTTTTCATTGCAGGGTTCTTCTCCATAAGAAGTTCCAGAACTTCATTCTTGGTCAGAACCTTGCCTACCTCTTCCTGGTCGGCAAGGCGGTAACTGATGCTCAGTTCGCTGTTGTGAAGACTTAAGACGAAAGTCTTGAGAATGCGGTTCTTGATGTTCAAAATGTCGTCTAGTAAGAGCTGGTTGTTGATGATAACCTCTATCTGCGGATAGTTGGTTATCTTCGGTACGATACTCTTCATGCGGTTGGCTAATCCTATGAAATCCAGCTTGTTCTGCATTCTCATGCACATACTGAACCATGTTGCTTCCACCTGCTCCTGGGTGAACTCGTTCTGGTCGCCCGTGATGGTCGCTTTTTCCTCATTGGTATCATCATACGGACTGTGCAGGCGGCGCTGGTTCTCCTCCTTCTTCTTCAGGTTAGAGAAAGTCATGCCTATGCCTCCCAGCTTGATATTCTTGAGTCGTGGCTTGTGAGGCGATGCAGCATCAGTAGCAGCTCCGGCAGCGGCTGAGCCTTCTGGAGAGGCAGATGCGGCTGCGGTGGCAGATGCAGAATAAGATGCAGCATTGGAGGCTGCAGAAGCGGCTGTCGGTGCCCCTGACGAAGGCACAGCAGTAGTTGTAGCAGCAGACGCTCCCGGCTGTGATGACCGGTTTTCGCTGCTGCCAGAAGGCTCAGAACCTGCACCCTGAGAGGCAAGCTTAGACTGAGCCAGGAGTTTCTGAAACAGGGATTTTAATCTATTGGGCGTACGCCCCGCACTAGGCACATCCTGATCCTCGGGCTGCGTAATCTGGCCTATCTGTATCAGGGTGAGCTCTACCAGTAATCGCTTGTTGCTGCTGGCGCGGTAATGGATATCGCACTGGTTCATCAGTTCCAGCGCCTTATATAAGAAAGGTGTAGGTGCCTTCTGGGCCTGAGCCTGGAACTTGGCTTTCTGGTCGTCGCTGGTCTCGAGCAGAGGCAGGGTCTGAGGATCCTTCGCCATCATCACATTGCGCACATGCTGGGCAAGCCCCTGTATCATATTGCCGCCATCGAAACCGCGGCTCAGAATGCCGTCGAGTGTTACCATCATCTCGGCCACCTTATTCTCCAGAGCCAGGTCTACCAGACGGAAATAGTTGTCGCTGTCGAGCACGTTCAGGTCCTCGATCACCTTCTGGTAAGTGATGTTGCCCATACAGAAGCTGGCAGCCTGGTCGAAGATAGAGAGGGCATCGCGCATACCTCCGTCAGCCTTTTCGGCTATCACGGCGAGCGCCTGCTCTTCATATTGTATGCCTTCCTTCTCAGCCACCATCTTCAGGTGGTTGATGGTATTGGCTACCGTCATTCGCTCGAAGTCGTAAATCTGGCATCGGCTCAGGATGGTAGGCAGAATCTTATGCTTCTCGGTAGTGGCGAGGATGAAGATGACATGCTGAGGTGGCTCTTCCAATGTCTTGAGAAAGGCGTTGAAGGCAGCTGTAGAGAGCATGTGGACCTCATCGATGATAAACACTTTATACTTGCCCACCTGAGGCGGAATGCGGGTCTGCTCCATCAGAACCTTAATCTGGTCAACACCGTTGTTGCTGGCGGCATCCAGCTCGAAGATGTTGTAGGAACGCTGCTCATTGAAGGCACGGCAGCTCTCACATTCGTTGCATGCCTCGCCGTCTTCACGAGGGTGCTCGCAGTTGATTGCCTTCGCAAAAATGCGGGCACAAGTGGTTTTACCCACACCTCTCGGACCGCAGAAAAGATAGGCGTGCGCCAGCTTGCCGCTCTTCACTGCATTCTTCAAAGTGGTGGTCAATGCACTCTGTCCGACAACCGAATCGAAGGTCATCGGACGGTACTTTCTTGCAGAAACTATATACTCTTCCATTATTTTTTCTTAATTGATGATGCAAAGATAACAAAAAAATATTATCTTTGCAAACAAATTCGGAAGAAATGAGTAAAAAACTTGGTATTATATGGAATTATCTCGCTCATTATAAGTATCTTATAGTGATTGTAGCGGGCGTTCTGGTAGTTGGTGTAGTTGACGACAACAGTGTAAGACAGCACATTAAGTACCAGATAGAGATAGCTACGCTCCGTTCGGAGATAGAAAAGTATCGTGAGCAGTATGAAAACGACAAGCATACCCTGCGCGATATGCAGCATGGTGCGCGGGCATTTGAGAAGATAGCCCGCCAGCGTTATTTCATGAAGACTGATGATGAAGACATCTTTGTATTGAGTTCGGATATTCCGGAAAAAACTAACGAACAAGATGAAAATGAAACAATTGAGTAAACTGGAAAGTGCTATTTTCTTGCTGGGCGGCGTGCTGATGGTTGTCGGTGCGGCTTGCTTCGCATTTGGTTTTTCACATCCGCAGCTGGTGCAGGTAACGAGCTGGGGGTTCCTGCTGGGCACCATACTCTTCAGTGTAATGCAGGCGATGCAGTTCTATGAGGGACCTTCGCTGGTTATCCACCGCCTGAAGCGCATGCAGTATGTAGCAGACATCTTCTTCGTGCTCTCAGGCATCTCGATGGTAGATACGGTGTATGCTTTTCTGCGCCGCTGGTTTGAGAATTATGAGACCTATATCACCTATTTCTATAATAAGTGGGTAGTCTTCCTCCTCATCGCAGCCCTGCTGGAACTGTATACCACGCATCGCATCTCTCATGAACTGAAGAAGGAAAACAATCAGTAATATAGAAAGGACGAGAAAAAAGCTTTCGGTGGCCAATAGGAGTGCAAACAAAACATAAATCTTGTAAGAATGAATTAAATTGCAGCAATTTATTTCGTCAGTTCAAATTAAGATTGTACTTTTGTTCACCGAAAGTGATATAGATAGCTTATGAATAGAATATTTTACGCATTCATTGCCTTGATGGCACTTGCATCTTGTGCCAACAGTTACGAAATCTCGGGTACTTCTAATGTAAGTACTCTGGACGGACGCATGCTGTACCTTAAGATACTGGAAAACAACGATTTCAAGAACGTGGATTCTTGCGATGTAGTGCACGGACAGTTCCATTTTCAGGGTTCTGTCGACTCTATGAAGATGGCGAATATCTTCATGGATGATGACCCTGTGCTGCCGCTGGTGCTGGAGAGTGGAAGCATTACGGTGAAGCTCGATGATACACAGCAGGTGGTAAGCGGTACGCCTATGAACGATAAACTCTTCGGATTCTTCAAGAAATACCAGCAGATTCAGAATCAGTTGCGCGAACTGGTGCACAAGCACGACCAGGCTATCATGAACGGTAGCGATATGGTGGCTGTCAACAAGCGGCTGAACGAGGAATCCATCCGCCTCTCTGAGCAGGAAGACAAGCTCATCACTTCGTTTGTTACCGACAACTTCAACAATGTGCTGGGACCGGGCGTCTTCTTCCTCGTTACAATGGGCAACCAGTATCCGATGCTCTCTCCTTGGATTGAGGATATCATGAGCAAGGCTACCGACTATTTCAAGAATGATCCTTATGTAAAGGACTATTATAAGAAAGCTCAAGAGAATCAGGAGATTATGAACGGTACACGAGATGCGCAGAGCGGCATGCTGCCAGAGATGGAAGCGGCTCCACAGGTAAATCCTGATGCGGCTCCGGCACCTACAGCCAACGAACTGGCTGCGCCTACGATTCCTGAAAAACAGGAAGGTCAGGAATAGAAACAGGACTCTTTCAAGGTCTTGGGCATTAACATCTTGTAAATATAAGTTTAGTAATATGAAATTAATCAAGAATGGAACCATTATAAATGAGGGTCGCTCTTTTGTGGGCGACCTCTTGTTGGATGGTGAATTTATCAAGGAGATATATGAAGGCGAGGCACCCCGTGGCAATTACGATGAAGTCATCGATGCCTCGGGGTGTTTTGTTTTGCCGGGTGTGATTGATGATCATGTTCACTTCCGTGAGCCGGGACTTACGCAGAAGGCTGACATCGAGAGCGAAAGCCGCGCTGCTGCCTTTGGTGGTGTGACCAGCTATTTTGAGATGCCTAACACGGTACCTCAGACTACCACTCTGGAGGCCTGGCAGGCGAAGCGGCAGCTGGGCGCTGAGAAGAGTCATGTGAACTACAGTTTCTTCTTTGGTGCTACCAATGGTAATGTAAATGATTTTGAGCAGCTCGATACGCATCGTGTACCGGGCGTCAAGCTCTTTATGGGCTCCAGTACGGGCAATATGCTGGTGGATAAATATGAGGCGCTGCAGGCTATCTTCAAGAAGGCGAAAGAGCTGGATTTGCCGGTGATGACCCACTGTGAGGATACCGAAATCATTAACCGCAACATGCAGCTGGCTAAGCAGAAATGGGGTGAGGACCCTGCCGTAGAACATCATCCGGAAATACGCAGCGAGGAGGCTTGCTATGAAAGCAGCCGTCTGGCGGTGCAGCTGGCTAAGGAAAGCGGGGCGCATCTCCATATCGCCCACGTTACTACGGCTAAGGAATTGGAGTTCTTTGGTAAGGATGAAAATATTACAGGCGAGGCGGTTGTGGCTCATCTCATGTTCTCGGATAAAGATTACGCTGTGAAGGGCGCACGCATCAAATGCAACCCTGCAGTAAAGACCGATGCTGACCGCGAAGCTTTGCGTAAGGCGCTGGGTAATGGTAAGATAACTGTAGTAGGTACCGATCATGCTCCTCATCAGCTGAAGGATAAACAGGGCGGTTGTGCTAAGGCTGCATCAGGTATGCCAATGGTACAGTTCTCACTGGTAAGCATGCTGAAACTTGTTGACGAAAAGGTAATCAGTATCGAGCGCCTGGTTGAACTGATGTGCCATAATCCAGCCCGTCTGTTCCATATCAGTCAGCGCGGCTTCCTGCGTCCGGGTTATAAGGCAGATGTCGTTGTGGTGCGCAAGGGAGAGCCTTGGAAGGTGACCGCAGAGGTGATTCAGAGCAAGTGTAAATGGAGTCCTGTAGAGGGTGATGAGTTTGCATGGAAAGTGGAACAGACTTTCTGTAACGGTCGTCTTATCTACGACAAAGGCGTGTTTGATGCCGCCAGCAGAGGAGAAGAACTGGAGTTCAGAAACAATTCCTGAAAAAGGGAAATCTTACGGGGATTGTAAAATAAAATATCGTATCGGATGCGAAGAATAGTATACAATATAAGCGAAATTGAGCCATATATCAACTGGCTATACTTTTATCATGCCTGGGGATTGAGCGGCAAACCTCGAGAGGAAAAGGAAAAACTGAAGGCAGAGGCGCTCGATATGCTCCATTCATGGGAAGGCGAATATCATACCTATGCCGTCTTCGGACTCTTCGAGGCGAACAGCAAGGGGGATGATATCTGGCTGGAAGGGCAGAAAGTCCGCTTCCCGATGCTCCGTCAGCAGCATCCGGCGGCTCAGGGAGAACCCAATCTCTGTCTGGCTGATTTCATCCGTCCTCTGGGCAGTGGAATAACAGACCGGCTGGGTATCTTCTGCACGACGGTAGATGGCGGTCTGGAGAAGAAATATCGCTCGGACGACTACCTCAATATGATGGCACAGACACTCTGCGACCGGTTGGCAGAAGCCACGGCAGAGAAGTTGCACGAAGAGGTGAGACGCAGCATCTGGGGCTATGCTCCCGACGAGCAGCTGAGCATCGAAGACCAGCATCTGGAGCGCTATCAGGGCATCCGTCCGGCTATAGGATATCCTTCGCTGCCCGATACCAGTGCCAACTTCATCATCGACCAGCTCATCGATATGAGTCAGGTGGGCATCCGGCTCACCACAAGCGGAATGATGACGCCTCATGCCAGTGTCTCGGGGCTGATGTTTGCACATCCCAAGTCGCGGTATTTCGAACTGGGACGGATAGGAGACGACCAGCTTCGCGACTATGCACAGCGCAGAGGAGTGCCCGTGCAGGCAATGAAAACGTATCTTCAATCAAGTTTGATCAAGAAATGATAGCAAGAATATTGATACCCGTAGTGGTATTCACCCTGTTGCCGTATCTGTGGATATATAAAAGGTATGGCAAGTTACGGCTGAAGAGTCTCTGGCAGCGGGTGCTCTTCTGGTTGCCGGCTTTCGTGGTTATCGCCTACAGCGCGTATATCACGATGCTGCCCAACTTCCTGCCACGCAATCCGGTGCTCATCGACATCTGGTTTGTGATGATGGCAGTATGTGCGGTTCCGCAGTTTGTCTTCAGCCTGTTCAGTGTCTTCGGTTGGTGCTGTATGCGGCTCCTTCACGGCCATCGAAACTGGGGCAAGCTCCTCGGACTGGTAGTGGGAGCGGTGGCGTTCTTCTGCTTTATCTACGGATTTACCGAAGGTTTTCCTAAGATGCAGGTCAAGCGTATCACCATCTATGTACCTAATCTGCCGAAGTCTTTCGAGGGCTATCGCATCGTTCAGTTCAGCGATATCCATCTCGGGTCATACTATGGCTGGCGTGGTCATCTGCCTCAGCGCGATATCGACAGCATTAATGCCGAAAAACCTGATCTGATTTGCTTTACGGGTGATTTACAGAATGTTACGCCCGATGAACTGCCTGAGTATCAGGCGCTGCTCAGCAGTCTGAAAGCCAGAGATGGCGTGATGAGTGTGCTGGGCAATCACGATTACACCTATTATATGGATGTAGATGATGAGCAGGAGATAGCTGCGTTCGAGAAGCGGATGCAGGACTTCCAGCGGAGTTGCGGATGGCGCCTGCTGATGAATGAGCATGTGGCGGTGCATAGAGGCGCTGACAGTATCTATGTAGCTGGTACAGAGAACTATGACAAACCAAAGCGAACCAACGTAAGGAAGGCGCTGTATGGCATCAGACCAGGCTCTTTCGTGCTGATGCTGCAGCATATTCCGAAGCAATGGCGCGAGACCTGGCCTTCTACTATTAATAAGGAGAAGGATGAGGATGGCGATGTGATAGGACCTGACAGGAAGGATTCGCTGGTTGTAGCACCGCAGCTTACGCTGAGCGGTCATACGCATGCGGGGCAGATCAGTATCCTGGGCTTGCGTCCGTCGATGTTTACTCCCTATGATTACGGCCTCTTCGAGGAGGAGGGTTGCCAGCTCTATACCACATCGGGTCTGGGCGGTACCGTTCCAATCCGCATAGGGGCTACGGCAGAAATCGTGGTCATCACACTCAAAAGAAAATGAGGAGTGTTGAATGTTAAATGTTGAGTGTTAAATTATTCATTCTTAAATAAAAAATGAAGTACTTATATCGTCTGTATCAGCTTGTAATATGCTTGCCTATCCTGTTGGTAGCTAGCGTTTTAACCAGTCTATCTACCGTTTTGGGATGTATGCTGGGCAATGGCCATTTCTGGGGCTATTATCCCGGCAAGTATTGGTCCTGGCTTTGGGTCCGCATCCTCCTCCTGCCTGTAAAGGTGGAGGGACGTGAGCATCTCAAGAAGAACCAGAGTTATGTTTTCGTGGCCAATCATCAGGGCGCTTTCGATATCTTCCTGATTTACGGCTTCCTGGGCAGAAACTTCAAGTGGATGATGAAGAAGGGCTTGCGCAAAGTGCCTCTCATCGGTATCGCCTGTGAGTATGCGCACCACATCTTTGTAGACAAGAGCGGACCTTCGAAGATCCGCGCTTCTTATGACCGTGCCCGCGAGGTGCTTAAAGAGGGCATGTCGCTGGTGGTATTCCCAGAGGGTGCCCGTTCGTTTACGGGGCACATGGGCGTGTTCCGCCGCGGTGCTTTCATGCTTGCCGATGAACTGCAGTTGCCGGTATGTCCGCTTACCATCAATGGCAGTTTTGATGTGAAGCCTCGCATGAAGGACATCTACTGGGCTTTCTGGCATCCTCTGAAGCTCACCATCCATGAGCCTATAGAGCCGATAGGCAAGGGAGCTGACAATATCAAGAACCTGATGAACAAGAGCTATGAGGCGATCATGAACGGACTTGACAAGAAATATCAGGGGTTTGTAGAGAATCCGGACCAATAATTTCGGGTTTTTGCTTGTTATTTCAAAAATAAGTTGTAATTTTGCATCTGTATTACATTATATAGAATCAGAATCATTAAAATTAGAAGAAGTTATGAGTGATAGCATAGTAATCATTCCTACATATAATGAGAAGGAAAACATCGAGAAAATCATCCGTGCTGTCTTCGGTCTCGAAAAGCAGTTTGATATCCTCGTTATCGATGACGGAAGTCCTGACGGTACTGCTGCCATTGTTAAGGGCTTGATGGCTAATGAGTTTGCCGGTCGTCTGCATATCCTGGAGCGTTCGGGTAAACTCGGTTTGGGTACCGCCTATATCATGGGCTTCAAATGGTCATTGAAGCAGGGCTATGACTTCATCTTCGAGATGGATGCCGACTTCAGTCATGATCCTAATGATTTGCCTCGTCTCTATGCGGCAACTCACGATGAGGGGTATGATGTGGCTGTAGGCTCAAGATATATTTCGGGTGTGAACGTGGTCAACTGGCCTATCGGACGCGTATTGATGAGCTATTTCGCTTCTAAATACGTACGTATCGTAACCGGATTTAAGGTGAATGATACCACAGCTGGATTCGTCTGCTACCGACGTAAGGTGTTGGAAACCATAGATTTGGATGCTATCCGCTTCAAGGGCTATGCTTTCCAGATAGAGATGAAATATACGGCTCATCGAATAGGTTTCAAGATCAAGGAGGTGCCTGTCATCTTTGTTAACCGTCGTGAAGGTGTGAGCAAGATGAGTGGTGGCATCTTTGGTGAGGCTTTCTTTGGCGTGATGCGACTGCGCCTGGATGGCTGGTTCAAGAAATATCCGAAGAAGGATTAATACTCAGTAATCAGTAATCACTAATCAGTACTTGGATGGAAATCCAAAAGATAGAAAAAACATACGGGCGTTCGCCACAGGCGGATGCCCTCTTTGATTTGATGGGGAAGAAGTCGGTTCATTCCATTTTTCTCCAGGGTTTGCTGTGCTCTTCGGCTCCGATGTTCTTTGCTTCTCTGCAGGGGAAGATGAGGCGTTCGGTACTCTTCGTACTGGATGATGCCGATGAAGCAGGCTATTTTTATCACGATCTCACTCAGATGATGGGGCAGGAGAAGGTCTTCTTCTTTCCTTCCAGCTATCGGCGTGCCGTGAAATACGGGCAGCGTGATGCAGCGAACGAAATCCTACGCACAGAGGTGCTGGCGCGCCTCTCTTCGGGAGGACATTTCCTGGTAGTCACTTATCCCGATGCACTGGCAGAACTCGTTGTGGCTAAGCAGAATCTGGATGAACGGATTCTGAAACTGACTGTAGGCCAGCAGATTGCTCAGACCGATGTGGTTCATACCCTGCGCGATTTCGAACTCAAAGAAACCGATTATGTTTATGAACCGGGCCAGTTTGCCGTGCGTGGAAGCATCCTCGATGTCTATTCCTACAGCTGCGAATATCCGTTCCGTATCGACTTCTTCGGCGATGAGATTGACACCATCCGTACCTTTGATGTTGAGACCCAGCTCTCGCAGGCGAAGCGCACAGAGATAGAAATCGTGCCCGAACTCGCCCATATCGATTGCAACAAGCAGTGTTTCCTCAATTTTCTCTCCGAAAGTACGCCAGTCGTTGCGAAAGACCTTTCTTTCGTTTGCGACCGCATTGGTCAGATCTATACCGAAGGCTTCTCATCGCAGAGCCTTACCGAGCAGCTGGAGGGGGCTACTGAGGTAGAGGCTGAGCGCATCAGACATGACATGAAGACCGAGCTCAACCTCGTTTCTCCGCTCGATTTCAAGAAGGCAGTAGCGGCTCATCTCCGTATCGAGTTCGGCAAGGTCGCTCCGTCAGAGAGTTCGGCTGTGATACCTTTCAATATCGCTCCACAGCCTCTTTTCCATAAGAATTTCAATTTGCTTTGTCAAACTCTGGAGGATTTCCTGCTCCAGGGTTACACCTTATATATATTGGCAGATAGCCAGAAGCAGCAACAGCGCCTGAAGGATATCTTTGAAAGCGAAGAGCTGAAGCGCTACGCCATCCGTTTTACACCGGTAGACAAGACGCTTCATGAAGGCTTTACTGACCATGACAAGAAGTGCTGTTTCTTTACCGATCATCAGATTTTTGACCGTTTTCATAAATATAACCTGCGCTCAGATAAAGCCAGAGCCGGCAAGATGGCACTCACCATGAAGGAACTGCAGGAGATGGAAGTGGGAGATTTTATCGTGCATGTAGACTTCGGTATCGGCAAGTTCGGCGGTCTGGTTAGGATTCCTGCGGGCAACAGCTATCAGGAAATGATCCGCATCGTCTATACGAACAATGACAAGGTGGATGTTTCTATCCACTCGCTTTATAAAATCAGCAAATATCGCCGCAGCGATACCGGTACTCCGCCTCGCCTGTCTACACTGGGTACAGGTGCCTGGGATAAACTCAAGGACAAAGCTAAGAAGCGAATCAAGGACATTGCGCGCGACCTGATCAAACTCTATGCCCAGCGCCGACGGGAGAAGGGATTCGCCTTCAGTGCCGACAATTATCTGCAGCATACGCTGGAGGCTTCCTTCCTGTATGAAGATACGCCAGACCAGAATAAGGCTACTCAGGAGGTGAAGAAGGATATGGAGAGCGGCAGACCGATGGACCGTCTGGTTTGTGGCGATGTGGGCTTCGGCAAGACTGAGGTTGCCATCCGTGCAGCCTTCAAGGCAGCGTGCGACAGCAAGCAGGTTGCGGTGCTGGTGCCTACTACCGTTCTGGCTTTCCAGCACTATCAGACTTTCAAAAAGCGTCTGGAAGGCATGCCTGTAAGGGTAGACTATCTCAGTAGAGCCCGTACAACGAAGGAAACCAGAGAGGTGCTTGACGCCCTGAAAGAGGGTAAGATTGATATCCTCATAGGTACGCATAAGCTGATATCAAAGACCGTGAAATGGCATGACCTGGGACTGCTCGTCATCGATGAAGAGCAGAAGTTCGGTGTGTCTACCAAAGAGAAACTCCGTCAGCTCAAGGTAAATGTCGATACACTCACGATGAGTGCCACTCCGATTCCGCGAACCCTCCAGTTCTCTCTGATGGGCGCCCGGGATATGAGTATCATGCGCACTCCGCCACCTAACCGTTATCCGATTCATACCGAACTGGTAACGTTTAGTAGTGAAGTTATCTGCGATGCCATCAATTTCGAGATGAGCCGAAACGGACAGGTTTATTTCGTATGCGACAGAATATCCAAGCTTCCGGAACTTAAGATGCTCATCGAGAAGCATATTCCAGACTGTAGGGTAGCAATCGGTCACGGACAGATGAAGCCAGAGGATTTGGAGAAAATCATCATGGGCTTTATCAATTACGATTATGATGTACTGCTTTCTACCACTATTGTAGAGAACGGTATCGACATTTCCAATGCCAATACGATTATCGTGAGCGATGCTCATCACTTCGGATTGAGTGACCTGCATCAGATGCGTGGACGCGTAGGAAGAAGCAACAAGAAGGCTTTCTGCTATCTGATGGCGCCACCTAAGAGTGCACTTACTCCTGAGGCGCGTCGCCGTCTGGAGGCTCTGGAGACGTTCAGCGAACTGGGTAGCGGCTTCAATCTCGCCATGCAGGACCTGGATATCCGCGGTGCGGGTAATCTGCTGGGCTCTGAGCAGAGCGGTTTTATGGAAGATCTGGGTTATGAAACCTACCAGAAAATTCTCTCTCAGGCTGTCACAGAGTTGAAGAACGAGGAGTTCTGTGATCTTTATCAGGAGAAGATGGATGAAGGTGCCCAGCTTACGGGTGATGATTTCGTTGACGATTGTGGCATAGAGAGCGATTTGGAGATGTATTTTCCTCAGACTTATGTGCCGGGTGACAGTGAGCGCATGCTCCTTTATCGTGAACTGGACCGTCTGGAGAGCGATGAGGAAGTAGAGGATTACCGCAAGCGTATGATAGACCGCTTTGGTCCTGTGCCTCATGAAGCAGACGAACTGATGCATGTGGTAGGTCTGCGTAGGGTAGGCAAGAAGCTAGGTTGCGAGAAAATTATTCTCAAGCAGGGCTATATGCAGATGCAGTTTGTGAGCAATGTAAACAGTCCGTTCTACAGAAGTCAGATGTTTAACCGCATACTCGCTTACGTTACCAGTCATATTCAAGATTGTGTTCTGAAGGAAAAATTCAACAAGCGAATGCTTCGCATCAATGATGTGAAGACTGTAGGGCAGGCTGTAAATCTGTTGAATCAGATATCGCAGATAGATTTAGGTAATGAAAAGAAATAATCTGTGTCTACAGTCTATGGGTAAAATCCTCTATCAATTGTGAAAGTAGACAATAAAATAGACTATTGATTTATACTGAAAGGTTATAAATCAGACAACGTTACATGATGATATGTCAACTTTACATGATAATATGTTTCAGTTTAGTGTATAAAAAAAACATTGGAATCTCAATATCCCTATTGAACTCCAATGTTTTATTTTTTTGTATAAGTAAAAGATGATGATAAGCGTTTCACAACGCATTTTGAATTTTTCTGTTGCAAAGATACTATTTTTCATTATAATATAGGGGTAATATTTTGTATTTTATGGGGTAATATTTGATTAAATTTATGAAAATGAAACTGAAAACACATTTATATAACAAATAATACCTGTAGAATGAACTATTTTATGGGATAAAAATAAAAAATAGTGGAAAAACACATAAAAAAGTTCTTTATTTCATTTTTTATTTGTACCTTTGTTCAGGCATACAACAATTTTAAATATATATATAAACATGAGACAGAAAAAGTACATCTTAAGCGAGCAGGAACTTCCTACTCAGTGGTACAACATTCAGGCAGATATGCCTAACAAACCATTGCCACCGTTGAACCCTCAGACACACCAGCCAATGAATGCTGATGATTTGTCACACGTATTTAATAAGGAGTGCTCAAAGCAGGAACTTGATACAGAGCACGCTTGGATTGATATTCCGGAAGATGTGCTGGAGAAGTACACCTTCTACCGTTCAACCCCTCTTGTACGTGCTTACGCCCTTGAGGAGGCACTCGGTACTCCGGCGCATATCTATTTCAAGAATGAGAGTATCAATCCGTTAGGCTCTCATAAAATCAATTCAGCCATTCCTCAGTGCTACTACTGTAAGCAGGAGGGTGATACCAATGTCACTACAGAGACTGGTGCAGGCCAGTGGGGTGCAGCCCTCTCTTATGCAGCAAAACTCTACGGCCTGGAGGCTGCAGTTTATCAGGTAAAGATTACCATGCAGCAGAAACCATACCGTTCCAGTATCATGCGTACGTTTGGAGCCACAGTAGAGGGTTCTCCTTCCATGAGTACACGCGCAGGTAAGAACATTATCACACGTGATCCTCATCATCCTGGTTCGCTCGGTACTGCCATCAGTGAGGCTGTTGAACTGGCTACAACCACACCGGGCTGTAAGTATACGCTGGGTTCTGTGCTCAATCATGTGGCACTTCACCAGACCATTATCGGTCTAGAGGCAGAGAAGCAGATGGCGATGGCAGGTGAGTATCCTGATCAGGTGATTGCTTGTTTCGGTGGTGGTAGTAACTTTGGTGGTATTGCCTTCCCATTCCTCCGTCACAACTTCACAGGCGAGCGCCATACTGAGTTTATTGCTGCAGAGCCGGAGAGCTGTCCTAAGCTGACTCGCGGTAAGTTCGAGTATGATTTCGGTGATGAGGCAGGTTACACTCCATTGCTGCCAATGTTTACTCTGGGTCATGATTTCAAGCCTGCCAACATTCATGCAGGTGGTCTCCGTTATCATGGTGCTGGTATGATTATCTCCCAACTTCTGAAGGATGGTTATCTGCATGGTGTAGATATCCCTCAGCTGGAGTCATTCAAGTCAGGTATGCTCTTCGCTCAGACCGAGGGTATCATTCCTGCTCCAGAGAGCTGTCATGCGATTGCAGCCACTATACGTGAGGCTCTGAAGGCTAAGGAAGAGGGCAAGGAGAAGGTTATCCTGTTCTGTCTCTCAGGTCATGGTCTTATCGATATGCCGTCTTACGATAGCTTTATCAATGGCGATTTGCACGATTATTCTGTGAGTGATGAAGAAATCCAGCAGTTCCTCAAGGATGTGCCGAAGGTTGACTAATTTTCAGTTAACAGTTTATACTTTATAGCAAACAGTTGACAATTATTCTTTGAGATATATTGAAATAACAATATCACATTATAAAAGAAGCCAGGCTGCGAAAAGCAACCTGGCTTTTTATTTAGAGATTCTGTTCTCTTTTATTTAGAAATTCTATTCTCTTTTTTTAGAAATTCTATTCTCAGTTCGAGACTTCAATCTTTCATTAGAAGTTCAACCACTCTTCGATAGCCTTAGCGATGACATCGAAGCTTGTGGTAGGCTCGAAGCGGGCTACAACCTGACCCTTCTTGTTAACGAGGAACTTGGTGAAGTTCCACTTGATATCGGCACTCTCCTTGTAGTTAGGATCAGCCTCGCTCAACATCTTGTCGAGAACAGGGTAGAGAGGGTGGCTCTCGTCCCAACCAGCAAAGCCCTTACATTCTTTCAGAAATTTGAAGAGAGGGGCAGCATCGTCTCCGTTTACCTTGATCTTCTTGTAGCGCTGGAACTCTGTGCCGTATGTAAGCTTGCAAAACTGATGAATGCTTTCATCTGTACCAGGGGCTTGCTGACCAAACTGGTTGCAAGGAAAATCAAGTATTTCGAAACCTTGAGAATGATAGGTCTCATAAAGTTTCTCCAGTTCCTCATACTGAGGGGTGAAACCACACTTTGTAGCGGTGTTAACGATGAGCAGCACTTCGTTGGCATACTCCTTGAGGGAAACATCCTTTCCCTTTCTGTCTTTAACAGAAAATTCGTAAACAGTTCTCATTTTTTTTATCTTTATGTATGTGTTATCTATATTTCCGATCTCAACTTATATGATCTAGAGTGCAAAGATACTACTTTTCTCTTAGAATACTTCAAGAGTTTTTTTAAAAATTCTAAAAATCGAACAAAATCATAAATGAACGAATAAGCGTAACTGAACTTTCGCTTTAATTTTGCAGCGTGAATAATAGAGTATCTACGACTCTTAAAAT
>OBLI01001605.1_pt1 | contig 21452 bp, 27 predicted proteins | sample 1519701 | NCBI WGS metagenome assembly OBLI01 (sample SAMEA3663005, study PRJEB22513) | pig gut metagenome | biome: pig gut; feature: pig-associated habitat; material: faeces | place: France | collected 2012
AATCCAAGTGGGACAACTAGCAAAATGACTTCAAATAATGAATATATAAGCATTTACTCCTACTTTTTTCTATGATTTTGAGTTATAAAAATTATGAAATACCTTCAAATGATTATTATATCATCATTTAATACCTATAAAAAATTATATGATTTGTCCTAGCGGACAAAAAATTTGCTTATTTTTGTTAATTTTTTTTAAAACGACTTTACTATTTCATTGTTTAAAGGCTTGAAAAATTTACTACACCCACATATAGCTAAAAAATTAAAAATACTATATATTTAAATCATTATAAAATCAATGTTTTAGCTTGTCCTATGAAAATGGATTTTGGACTTTTTGGCTTTACAAAATTAAAAAGTTAAATTTTACTCAAAAAAAGCACAAATTTTATTCAAAAAATCTCCATACCACTGCATAAGTTTTATTTTTTGTTCCAGCGTTGCTTTTGCTCTTTCATACGAATAGATTATTTCATTGCTTTCTTTATGCGCCAAGCACTCTTCAATTACTTTTTCGCCTATACCTATTTTTAAAAGCTCGGCTTCGTGTGTAGAACAAATCGTCTTAAAAGTAGCACGAAATCCGTGGCTGGTAGCCAATCCAACATATTTCCCCTTAGACAAGCTGGTTCTAATAGCTTTACCTATGCTATCTCTATTTAAATGTCCACTTTTTGTTTCCCTAAAAGATGGAAACACAAAAGTAGAGTTTTTGCTAAAAAGATATTGTTCTTTTAGTATTTTAATAGCATAAGAGCTAAGAGCTACCTTATGTGCTACTCTTGTTTTCATTTCATAAAATGGAATATTCCAAACTCCTTCATCAAAATCAATATAACTCCACTTTGCACTAACTGTATTAAAAGGGCGGTTTGCTGTGAGTATCTGTAAATAAATAGCTCTTTTGGTTTGTAAATCAATATTACCACAAAGCTTTAAGTCTAGCAAGAAATCTTTTAGTAGATCTATATTAGTGATAGCTTTATATCTGCCATCTAGACCATTAAACTTATTAAATTTTTCTCTTGTAGGGAATTCTTGGTGTAAAAAAGCTATATCGTTAAAAGAAATATATCTATCTTTTTGTGCCAGCTTAAAAACTCCATTTATATTGTCAATCAGCTTATGGATAGTCTCTATTCTTGGCATATTATGATTTTTTGGGATGAATATAGCATTTAAAATTTCTAAAATTTCGCTATATTTTATCGTCTTGATATCTCGGTTTTCAAAGCTTGGCAAAATATATTTTTTATGTGTATTTTCTATGCTTCTTAAATATTCTGAGCTTGTAACTTGTCTTTTCTTTTGTTCCAAATATAGCTTGAATAAATTGCCATATTGATATTTTTTAGATTTTCCAAAGAGATTTCCAACACTAACTCCAGTTTCGATCTTTTTTAAAAGCTCTAAAGCTTCTTTTCTTGCTTCAGCTACACTATACAATCCAGCTCTAAATTCTTTGATTTTCAAATACTTAGCATTTACTTTTAAAACGAAAGTTTTAATTCCACTAGGATAGACTTTTACATAGAGCTCTTTTGGACTGCCCACAGCTCTAAGATACATTTTTTCTTTTGGTGTTAAATTTCTTAGATCTTTATCCTGCAAGAAAACTTTTGCTACTTTACCCATATTTATCCTTTTTTTTGAAAAAATACCTAATGTTCCCAAAAGATACCTAATAAAATACCCAATGCAAACAAATCAATTTCATATCAAAGTATAAAAAATGGATAATTAAAAACAACTGAAATAGCGATATTTTCATAATTAAAAACAATTTTTACAAATTGAAAGCTAATTAAAAAATAATTAAAAAAGTTACTTTGGCGAGAGAGTGAGAGAATCGAACTCCCCGCGAGATGGTCAACCACCCCGCCAGCGGATTTGAAGTCCGTGAGTATCACCAGATAGCTTTACCCTCCAAAATAGCTAGGAATTCTAGAATTCCTAAGTTTTATGTCATCCCCCGGCTTGACCGGGGGATCTCATCACAAATAAATTTAGAATTCCATATAGATCCCCCAAAGGGGATAGGGGATGACAGGAATTCTAAAATTCCTAATCTAAAATTCCTAAAAAGAAACCCCCTAACCCCTAGAAAAACAAAGGAATTTTAGAATTCCATATAGAGATCCTCGGGTCAAGCCCGAGGATGACATAGTAGGGAATTCTAAAAATCCTAAAAACTAAAACCGCAATTCTAGCAAAATTTTTTAAAATTCACCCTAAAAACAAGATTTCAAAACTAGAACTTACTAAAAATTCTCTAAAATTTGCTTATATGATTTTTATAGGCGCTGATTTAGCCCTTGGTAGAACCTGCGCTATAATGCTAGCATGCTCACAGCCAGCGTCTTTTAAAGCCCTTAGCGCCGCATTTGCCTCTTTGCTAGGCAAGGCTATCAGCAATCCACCAGAGGTCTGCGCATCATAAAATGCTGTTATATCACCCTTGCTAGCATTTTCTACAAAAGCGCTAGCAAAACTCTCATTTGCGCTAGTCCCACCAGGCACGAAGCCCTGCGCTATCATCTCTTTTAGACCACGCATTAAAGGCACAGCAGCCAAGCTAAGCTCAAAGCTAATGCTAGGATTTAACATCTCGCTCATATGCCCAAGTAAGCCAAATCCAGTAATATCCGTGCACGCCCCCACGCTAAAATCACGCATAGCACGCATAGCGTATAGATTTAGAGTGCACATTTGCTCTATCATCTCATCACGCAGCTCATCACTTAAAGCGCCGTTTTTTAGCGCAGTGCTAAGCACACCAGAACCAAGCGGCTTTGTAAGGATTAGCACGTCACCGGCTCTTGCTGTGTTATTTGCCCAAAAGCTCTTTGGATGAACCACGCCAGTCGCACTAAGCCCATAAAAAAGCTCAGCACCCCTCACACTATGTCCGCCAACTAACGCAGCTCCGCACTCACTCACCTTGCTAGCCCCACCGGCTAAAATCTCGCTAAAAACCTCAGCTCCAAAATGCCCCTCATCAAAGCTAATGATATTCATAGCACTAAGCGCCTCGCCACCCATAGCAAAAACATCGCTTAGAGAGTTTGCGGCAGCAATAGCCCCAAAGATAAATGGATCATCTACAATAGGCGTGATGAAATCTAAGGTCTGCACTAGCGCCCTACTCTCATCAAGCACGAAAACTCCAGCATCCTCGCTAGTATTTACACCGCTAATCACACGCTCATCAGCTAAGCTGAGCTCTGCTAACATATTGTTTAGATCCCCCGGACCTATCTTAGCAGCTCAGCCAGCGCAGCGCGCGTATTTCATCAGCTCTTTATTTTCGTATTTCATAGCGTTATTTGTTTATGTGAGCTTAGCAGATTTGCGATTTCTACAGCGTTTGAGATAGTACCTATGCTTAGTTTATCAGTTAGTTTGTAAGCCTCTAAGCAAGTTCCACAGCTTAGTACCTTTAGCCCTACATGTTCTAGCTCTTTTAGCGCAGCATATCCCACTCTGCCTCGCTCAGTGCTTAGTCGCACGGCTTCATTTACGCAGATTATATACTCAGGCTTATTTTCAGCTTGCAAAAAAGCTAGCAAAAACTTTGCTAGCAGTGCCTCTCCAACCTCGCCAGAACCAGCCCTTAGCTCGTTTAAATAAATTAGTGATTTCATGTTTTTATCCATTTTTAAAAATGCTTGGACCCAAGCCTAAATTGCCAAAATTATAGCAAAATTTCTAGAAATTCTAGAATTCTTATTTAATTGACCTGCTCATTTTAGCGCGAGCTAGGCACTTTTCAAATAGCGGAATTTCGCTAGGCGTGATTTCTAGATTTGAGATAAAAAACTTAGTTTTTTTCATAAGCTCTGCTATATCTGCTTTGTTTTTGCCTAGATCTACACCAATGGTGTGCGCTAGGTGGCGAATAGTGCCAAAGTTGCCATCAACAAAATCAAGTCCTAAATTTGCTAATTTCATCTCTTTTTTAAAGTAGTTAAAATGCGTGCATCCTAGCACCACGACATCATATTTATATAGCCCTATGGTAGAAAGATAGCCCCCAGCCGAGCGAAAATCACCTGCTTGAGCGTAAGAAACAAGTCTTGGCAAAGCCATCAAATCGCAGTTTTTAGCATTTAGGTTATCAAGCAGATTTTTTAGCTTTTCACCTATTATCGTTGCTTGCGTGGCGGTAATGAGAATTCTAGATTCAGGGTAGTTTGCGATGGCTGGCTTTATGGCTGGTTCCATCGCTATTATCGGCACGCCAAAACTAGCACGAAACTCTTTATTAGCCACGCTACTAGCGGTGTTGCAGGCTATTACTATAGCATCACAGCCTTCTAGCTTTAAAAAGCGCAAAGCATGAAATAATAAGTTTTTTATCTCTCCACTGCTTTTATTTCCATAAGGGACATTGTCATGGTCGGCATAATAAACAAAGCTAGTGTTCTTTGGCAGGCACAAAAAGGCTTCATAAAGCACATTTAGCCCGCCTACACCACTATCAAAAAAGCCGATTTTAAACCCCTTGCTCATCATGTACCTCACTTAATTTAATCAAAAATTTTAACCCAAACAAAAACACTATCCACGAGACATACAGCCACAAAAAGAAAAATAGCAAAATAGACATAGAACCATAAATGCTAGTGTAGTTTTTGTTGTAAAATGCATAGCTTACAAACAGCAGTTTTGAGATATTCCAGACAATTGATGCTAAAAAAGAGCTTAAAAAAATATCTTTTATTAGCAATTTGCGGTTTATACACACTCCATAAGTGATGCCAAATATCGCCCAAATAATAATATAAGGCAAAATCTCAAAGAAGTTTATCCCCATATCAAGCTGTTTTATAAAATCATTTAAAAAGGTTGAAAGCCACAAGCTAAAAGCAAGTCCTAAGGGCATCAGCGTAAGCAAAGTCCAAAAAATACTAAGTCGCATAAAAAAGCTTCTAGGCTTCGTTGCTGAAAGCCTTGTGATAACATACTCAAAATCAGTAAAAAACATCACAGTAGTAAAAATCATCGCAATCACACCCATAAGCCCTAGATGAGAGCTATTACTCAAAAAGCTCTCTAAATAGTTGCTAAACTGCTCAGCATTTGTTGGCAAAAGCGAGCTAGCAATGAAGTTTTGGATAGCTAGCGAGTGTTCTTTAAAGCTTGGTAGCTGGAAAAACAGCGAGAGCGAAATAAACAAAAAAGGAATAAGTGCAAGCACACTATGAAAACTAAGGCTAGCTGCGTAGTGATAAAGGCTTTTATCATTTATCGTGGAGATGACTTGCGCTGCGTATTTTTTTATTTTTTCTTTCATTTTTTAACTTTTAATTTTTTAGGGCACAAAGAGTAGCAAAATTGCCCTAAAATTTTTATGAATTCCTGTGAATTCCTAGGGAATTCCTAGGGAATTCTAGAATTTTCTAGCCGCCAAATAAAATAATCAAAGTAAAATTATGCTACAATCGCTTAAATTTTTAAATACAATGCTCAAATTTTAGATAAATAAAGGTAAAAAATGTTAATTGACCTTCACAATCACACTCCGCTTTGTAATCACGCCACAGGCACTCCACTAGCCCTTGCAAGCCGTGCTTATGAGCTAGGATGCAAATACTACGGCTTTGCAGATCACGCTTTTATGCCCTTTGAGCCAGAGTACCGCATGAGCGAGGCGCAGATTGATTTTTATGAGGATTTGATGAGAGAGACAGCAGAGCATTTTAGGGGCAAAATGGAGATTTTGCTAGGCTACGAAGTTGATTTTATGGATGATGAGAAGTATTTTAGCCCAAGGGTGATGAATAGCAAATGCGATTTTCTTATCGGCTCAGTTCATTTTCTAGACTTTTGGGGCTTTGACAATCCTGCTTTTATAGGAAGCTACGAGGGCAAGGATATTGATGAGCTCTACTCGCAGTATTTTGAAGCCATTGCAAGATCTGCAAGGTGCGGACGCTTTGATATTTTAGGTCATATTGATCTTATAAAGGTATTTAATTACCGCCCCAAAAAAGAGATAAAAATCCTAGCCCAGCCAGCTATAAAAGCCATAAAAGAAGCCGGCGTTTGCGTGGAGCTAAACTCGGCTGGCTGGCGCAAACCTTGCAGCGAGCTTTATCCAAGCGATGAGATTTTGGAGCTTTTGGCTGATTTTGATGCGCCTATTACCTTTTCAAGCGACGCTCACAGCGTAGAACAAGTTGGCGCAAATATGGATAAAACCATAGCAAAAGCTCGCCAGTTTGGGTATAGCAAGGCTTGTGTGTTTAAAAAGCGCAGTAGAGAATTTATATCTTTTTAATTCGGCCAGATTGTAAAATTTGCTGGTGGGGCTCTTACGCTTACCCGCTCTGCGGCAGCGCTTGATGAATTATGTTATTCTATCTTCGCACTGCCGCAGGCACGCTAAACGCAAGTGCCGCACCTTTTATTTTTACTGCTGCTACTGCGAAGTTGATTTATAATCTAGAATTCGCTAGAATTCATAAGGAATTCTAGAATTCCTAAGCAAAATCTAGAATTCCTAAAACTAGAATTCCTAAGGCTCTCTAAGAATTCTAGAATTCCCTAAAATATAAAACTTTTCTTAAGAAAAAAAACTAATTTATTTTTTAATATTTAATAAATACATTTTATACTAAAATTCCTACGAAATCCAAATTTTATAAGGAGGTAAATGGTGCTACAAAACCGCAGAAAGTTTTTGCAAAAGGCACTTGGCGTAGGTGCTATAGCGGTAGCTTCGGCAGCTACAGCAGCCAAGCTAAATGTAAATGAAAACCCAGTGCCACAAGGCAAAAGCAAAAAGCAAGAAGTGCTTTATTACAAAACGCCTTTGTGGGAACAATATTATAAAATCGCTTATTAGGAGTAAATGATGGCAAATGCATCAAGACGCTCGTTTTTAAAGCTTGCAGCACTTGGAGCTACTGCTAGCACAGCCTTTGGTGCTAGTAGCGACAAAATCGCACAAGCTAGCGAGCAAAAAGTGCCTGATCCATATCCAGGCTCAAAAACAGTACGCACAATCTGCTCAATCTGCTCAGCAGGTTGCGGCATAGAAGCAGAGGTTCAAGACGGCGTTTGGGTTCGCCAAGAAATGGCTATAAATCACCCAATTTCACAAGGCTCTCACTGCTGTAAAGGTATAGATCAAATTGATCTTACAAAAAGCAAACAACGCATAAAATTCCCAATGAAAAAAGTAAATGGAAAATGGGAGCGCATAAGCTGGGAACAAGCAGTAGATGAAATCAGCGCAAAAATGCTTGAGATTAGAGAACAAGATGGCCCTGATAGCGTGGAGTTTTTGGGTTCAGCAAAGTTTAGCAACGAACAAGCCTTTTATTTTCGCAAATTTGCGGCATTTTGGGGAACAAATAATATAGATCACGTAGCACGCATTTGACACAGCGCAACAGTGGCCGGTGTGGCCAATACATGGGGTTATGGCGCTATGACAAATCACTTTGGTGATCTAACCGAACACTCAAAAGTAATACTACTAATAGGTGCAAACTCAGCTGTAGCAAACCCAGTGGGTGCTATGAAGCATATCTTACAAGCAAAAGATAGAACTGGTGCTAAGCTAATAGTAGTTGATCCTGTATATACAAAATCAGCAGCAAAAGCTGATTATTATGTGCGAATCCGCCCAGGAACTGATATAGCATTTGGTTATGGAATGCTTCATCTTATCTTTAAAAACGGCTGGGAGGATAAAGAAGTAATCCGCACTCAGGCCTACGCAATAGATGAAATCCGCAAAGAAGCCGAGAAATGGACACCAGAGGAAACTGAAAATGTAACTGGAATTCCAGCTAAGCAACTTGAAGAAATCACTAGAATCTTTGCTACTTCTAAACCTTCAACTCTAGCTTGGGCATTAGGCGTTACGCAACACTCAGTTGGTAGCTCAAACACTAGAATCTACTCTATCATCCAGCTTGTACTTGGCAATATGGGTAAAAAAGGCGGCGGCTGTAATATTATCCGTGGCCACGACAATGTCCAAGGCGCAACTGATATGAATAACTTGGCTGATAGCTTGCCAGGCTATTATGGTCTAGGTGACGGGGCATGGAAGCATTATTGTCAGGGCTGGGGACAAGACTATGAGAAGTTTGTAAAACGCTTTGCTGTAAGCGTAAAAGAGCCACGAGCTAAACTAGGCGAACCGGTAGAAAATACAAACTTTAAAGAGTATTTCTACTACGATGAAAAGCACCCAGAGGATAGAAACTGGCGCAATGAAAAAGGATATTCTCTTTCAAAATGGTGGCAAGGTGTGCTAAAAGAAGAAAACACCTTCTCAAGTGGAAATCTGCGTGTGCTTTGGGTTCAAGGCACAGGAATTACTTCTATGGCTCATCTTACAAAAATTCAAGAAGCTATAAATAAGCTTGATATGCTTGTTGTAGTTGAGCCTTTTGTAAATGAAGTAGCAATTCTTAGCGATAGAAAAGATGGCATTTATATCCTGCCAGCTAGCACGCAGTTTGAAAGTAGCGGCTATGTAAGTGCTACAAACCGCTCAGCGCAGTGGCGTACTCAGGTCGTAAAACCTATATTTGAAGCAAAACAAGACCAAGAGATTATGATGCTTTTTGCTAAGAAATTTGGCTTTTATGATGAGTATGTAAAAGGCATGATGCTAGGCTTTAGAAACGGCAAGATTGAGCAGGTAAAAGACAGCTGGGTTTGGCCTGATGATGCTACAAATGAAATCGCAAGATGTACTCAAACCATAGGAAATGTGGGCAGAACCGCCGAGCGTCTAAAACGCCACCAAGCAAACTGGCAAAACTTTGATCCAAATACTCTAAAAGGTAGAGAAGGCACAGAAGTAGCAGGCGAGTACTATGGACTTCCATGGCCGTGCTGGAATGAAAACCACCCTGGCACACCTGTGATGTATGATATAACTACTCCTGTTTGGAAAGGTGGTATGGGCTTTAGAAACCGCTTTGGCCTAGAGCATAATGGCGTAAGCCAGCTAGCTGATGAGAGCGTAACAATCGCTGGTTCAAAAGTAAAAGGTGGCTATCCGCAAATTACTAAAGAAAACATCGAAAGCGTATTAGGTATCACACTAACTGAGGAAGAAAAAGCGCAAATGGGACCAAGCTGGAGTATGGACTACTCAGGCATAATCCTAAAAAAATGCGAAGAAGCAGGCGTAAGTCCGTGTGGAAATGCTAGGGCTAGGGCTATGGTTTGGGAGTTTGTTGATCCTATTCCAAAACACCGTGAGCCAATTCACAGCCCACGCAAAGATTTGGTAGAAAAATATCCTACTTTTGGTGATCAAGAGCGAAATTTCCGTGTTTCTACGAAGTTTATTAGCGAGCAAACAGCGCAGGATTGGAGCAAGGATTTCCCTGTAATAATCAGCTCTATGCGCCTTGTAAATCTAAGCGGTGCTGGTATGCTAGAGCGCACAAGCAAATACCTAGCAAATATCACGCCTGAAATGTTTGCGCATGTAAATCCTGATTTGGCTGGAAAATATGGAATTCTTGATGGCGAATACATGTGGATAAAAAGTCCACAAGGCACAAAGATAAAGGTAAAATGTATTTACTCTCATTCTGTTACGCCTGATCGTATTTGCTTGCCATATAACTTCGCTGGCGTGATGCAAGGAGTAGATCTCTCAGCTCGCTATCCAGAGGGCACTAAGCCTTATACCATAGGCGAGAGCTCAAATATCGTTACAAACTACGGCTTTGATGTTGTTACGCAGATTTCAGAGTTTAACGCTGGTCTTTGTCAGCTAGAGCGCTGCGAGGATCAAAGTATGTTTAAAACGCAGTTTTTTGATGAAGAGAGGAAATAGCCATGGCAAGAATGAAGTTTTATGTGGATACTAACCGCTGTACTAGCTGTTTTGCTTGCCAAGTGGCTTGTAGCTCAGCACACGAAGTGCCTGTGGGTATAAATCGCCGCAAGGTAATCACACTAAATGAGGGCATAGAGGGGCGAGAGATTTCTAGCACTATTGCTTGTCAGCACTGCACAGATGCGCCTTGTTCGCAGGTTTGTCCTGTAAAATGCTTTTATATCCGTGAAGATGGCATAGTGCTTCACGATAAAAAAGAGTGTATAGGATGCGGATATTGCCTATATGCTTGTCCTTTTGGTGCGCCACAGTTTCCAAGAGACGGTGCCTTTGGCATAAAAGGCGCTATGGATAAATGCACCATGTGCGCAGGTGGCCCAGAGCCTACAAATAGCGAGCAGGAGCGTGAGCTATACGGACAAAACCGCATAGCAGAGGGCAAGGTTCCTATGTGTGCTGCTGTTTGTTCGACAAATGCTCTTTTGGTAGGTGATGCTGTAGAAGTGTCTAATATGTATAGAAAACGCGTGCTAGGCAGAAACGCAAACCGCAAAAACGATGATCTAAGCCTAAATGGCGAATACGCAAATCTAGCGCAGCTAGCTGGAGCTAGGGTATGAAACTTTTATCTTGGCTACTGCTTGGCTTAGCGCCGCTTTTTGCTGATGGGTCAAACCAGCAAGATAGCCCCCTTTGGGGGCAGGCTCGCCTTTTAAACATAGATACTTACACTGATGGCTTTGCGCCACTTTGGGTGAATTTACAAGGTGGGCATTATTTTGCCTATGCGCTTGTGATTTTGGTGCTTGCGGTGGTGGTGGCATTTGCTTTACATTACCTAGTTATTGGGCCAAAGCACTTTGATCATCACGGCAAAAAAATTTATGCCTTTAACGCCTTTATTCGCGCTATGCACGCACTAGCAGCTATTAGCTGGATAATTTTGGTGCCAACTGGTGCTATTATGATGTGGGGCGAGAGCTTTGGTGGTGGTGCTTTTGTGAGATTTGCTAAAAACGCTCACGGCATAGCTACAATTATCTTTTGTATAGCTGTGCTGCCGCTGCTTTTTAGCTGGCTAAAACGCATGCTACCAGCAATCTATGATATAAAATGGATGCTAATTGTGGGTGGCTATCTAAGCAAGAAAAAGCGTCCAGTGCCTGCTGGTAAGTTTAATGCTGGGCAAAAAAGCTGGTTTTGGATAGCATTTCCGGGTGGACTTGTGATGATAATTACAGGCGCAGCGATGTATTTTCTAGACTTTAATGGCGGAGATATTTTTGGCATTAGCCAAATAGAGTTGCTTCGCATCTCAGCGATAATTCACAACGCACTTGGCATAGTTTGCGCTGTGTTTTTGCTAGTTCATATCTACATGGCTTGCTTTGCCATTGCTGGAGCGATACACTCTATGATTCACGGCTATAAAGAAGAAGAAGAGGTTTTTATATTGCACCACGAGTGGTATAAAGAGCTTCGCCAAAAAGGCAAAATAGAACGCTCAAAATACGAAGAGCAGTATAAGGCTCAGTGATTTCTGCTTTTTTTAGGGAATTCCGCTTGGAATTCCCTGATTTTCAAAACTTCAAAAAATTTTTGCTATAATCAGCTTTTAAAAATTGTTAAAGGCTTTAAAAATGACACCAGCACAAATAAAATTACTAAGAACGCAAAGTGTGCTAAAAGAGCTGATACCACAGGCTTTAAGCACGCTTGATGATGAGCTTTTGCATGGGCTTTGTGTAACTGATGTGGAGTGTAAAAGGGGTCGCTATGATGCTTTTGTATATCTAGATAAAATGATGCTTGATGAGCGTGAGCAGGCGTATATTTTAAGTCATTTAAAGCGTGTTAGCCCTGTGATACAAAACTTTATTTTAGAAACTGAGGGCTGGTTTAGAGCACCTAAGCTTCATTTTAAATTTGATGATATTTTAGAGCGTCAAAATGCGATGGATGCGCTCTTTGCCAAGGTTGAAATGGAGCTAAAAACTGGCAAAAAAGCAAAAGAATAAGGGGCAAAAATGAGTGAAATTGAAAAAATCATAAAAGAACTTGGCTGCGAGCTATATGATACTGAGAGTGTGAGTGAAAATGGGCACGCGATTTATAGAGTTTATATCACAAAAAGCGGTGGTGTTAGCCTAGATGAATGCCAAAAAGTAAGCCAAATGCTAAGCCCTATTTATGATGTAATGCCGCCTATTTCAGGTGATAAATGGTTTTTGGAAGTCTCAAGCCCAGGGCTAGAGCGCAAACTTACTAAAATAGAGCATTTTAAACTCTCTATTGGCGAAAAGGCAAAAATCACGCTAAATGATAAAAGCATAATCACAGGTGATATAAAAGCTGTGGATAATGAAATAATCACTATTTTAGCTGATGAGGGCGAGCAGAAAATCTCTTTTAATGATATTAAAAAAGCTCGCACTTTTATAGAGTGGTAGGAATTCTAGAATTCTAGAATTCCTGGCTATTAAAAGCAGCCAAAAATACTAAAATATTAGCATTTTGACAAAAAGTTCTAAATTTTTGGAACACCTTTTGCTTATTAAACAGCAAAATTCATTTTGAAAGGTTTACAATGAAAAAAACTTTACTTTTTGTTGCTGTAGCACTTGCGTTTACAGCTTGTTCGCAAAGAGGCGATGTCTCTCTTGCACCAGCTCAGCCAAAGGCTGAAGTTTATGGCTTTGAGACTGTGCCAACAGCTACATTTACAGCATTTGGTGATGGCGTGCCACCACTAGATACTTACAGCCCAGCACAAGCTAGAGCACTTGCAAAAAGAGCAGCTATCGCTGATGCGCAACGCCAAATCGCAACCAAACTATTTGGTGTAAAAATCAACGCTAAAGATACTGTAAAAGATGCAATGCTAAAAAGCTCTATCATCGAAGCACGCGTTCATGGTCTAGTAAAAAACGCGGCTATCGTTGATGAGCAATACAAAGACGGACTTTATAGAGTTGAGATGGAAGTTCAAATGGATAAGGCTACATGGGAAAGACTATTTGCTTACTAATAGCAATAGCCCTTTTAGCGCAGGCTGAGTATGTAAAATCACTCCAGCCTGCCTTACAAAGCCAAGAAAAACCACAAAAAACACCAAAAACTACTAGGAATTCTAAAATTCCTAGCGATAAAAATGTCAGCAAAGCAGAACTAAATGCTAGCAATGCTGGGAATTCTAAAATTCGCATAAAACCATCAAAACCGCAAAACTTACAAAATAATAGCACCCCTTTAAACACTAGCGGATTTTCTAAAAATAGCCCAACAAAAAGCCTAAATCCAGCAAAAAGCGATGAGTATATATTTTGGGCGCATTTTTTTACTACAAATCAAATGCTAAGTACTAGAGTGATATCAATCTCAAAAGCGATGAAAAAAAGTGATGAGAGCGAGTTTTTGCCTTTTTGCGAACTAAGGGCTACAAAAGTGGCCACACAAAGTGAGCTAGAGTTTTTTCGCTCGCACGAAGAAGAGTTAGCCGATTGCTTTACAAAAAGCCCTTTTAAAGTGCTAGAATACTCAGGCTATGAGCTAAAAGCAGCCAAGCAAAAAGCAAAGCTTCACACAAATATCACGCAAATTCCTATTCATTTCATAGCGATTTTTAAGGCGCAAGGTGCTACAATCCTAGCTAAAATCAGCCAGTAAGGATAAAAAGTGAGTGCTAAAACCAAAGTTAGCATAGTAGAAGATGATATAAATATGCGCAAGTCCTTAGAGTTCGCACTTAGCGAGTATGAGGAGTTTGAGATAAAGTGCTTTAAATCAGCCCTTGATGCGCTAAAAAAAATGCCAGAAGATACTGATATAGTAGTAACTGATATAAATATGCCAGGTATGGACGGACTTGCTTTTGCTAAAGAACTAGCCGGAAAATATGATATAGTAATCATGACAGGCAATGCCACCCTAAGCGGTGCGATTGAGAGTTTGCGCCTTGGGGTTAGGGATTTTTTAACCAAACCTTTTGATGCTGATGCCCTTGTAGCTGTGCTAAGAAAGGTGCGAGATGAAAAACCAGCCAATAAGGCTGTAAAAATCATAGAAAATTCTAGCGATGATGAGCCAAATAAAAGCGCATTTTTTGGCAGTTCGCCTGTGCTTGAAGCTCTTTTAAAAACAGCTAAAAAAGCAGCTGTAACGGACGCAAGTGTAATGATAAATGGACAAAGTGGCGTGGGAAAAGAGCTTTTTGCTCGCTTTATACACGAAAACTCGCCAAGAAGCTCTGCGCCTTTTGTAGCAATAAATATGGCTGCAATCCCAGAAAATCTGCTTGAAAGTGAGCTTTATGGCTATGAAAAAGGTGCTTTCACAGACGCAATAGCTACGAAAAAAGGGCTTTTTGAGCTAGCTGATGGTGGGACGCTGTTTTTAGATGAAATAGGCGAAATGCCAGCAAACTTGCAAGCTAAGTTGCTGCGTGTAATCCAAGAGCGAGAACTAATGCGAGTTGGTGGCTCAAAAACCTTTAAAATCAATGTTCGCATCGTATCAGCCACAAATGCTGACCTTAGCGAAAAGATAAAAAACGGCGAGTTTAGAGAGGATCTTTTTTATCGCTTAAATACCATACCTTTAAATGTCCCGCCGCTAAAAGAGCGAAAAGATGAGATTGAAGGTATTGCAAGCTCAGTTTTAAAGCGAGTTAGCAGCAGCTATAATCTAGGGGCAAAAAAGCTTGGAAAAGACGCTTTAAAAGCACTTTTAGCCTATGATTATCCAGGAAATATAAGAGAGCTTGTTAGCATAATTGAAAGAGCTGCGATTTTAAGCGAGAGCGAAGAAATTTCTAAAAGCGACCTTGGAATTTAACTAAAATCTGTAAAAGGATATAAAATGAACGGAATTGTAATCAAGCAAATTGACAATGGACAAAGTATAAATTTTGATGAAATAGTAGCGTTTGCTAAAAAACTTTTTGCTAATAAAATATCTATTGAAAAAATAGAAGGTGAAAGCCTAAATGCTGATACAATGTCTGCTATTGATGAACTTATGAGCGGCGGTGGGATTAGCTGCCAGAGTTTTGATGGGTATAAAAGAAAAATAAATGAGTAGTATAAGGTATTCTACTCAGTATAAAAAAGATATAAAAAATCTCTCAATAAACGAGGTGAATTTAGTAAATGAGCTTATCAAAAAACTTGTTAATAAAGAATGTTTAGAGCCAAAGCATAAAGACCATGCTTTAATTGGAGATTATAAAGATTTTAGAGAATGCCATCTAAAGGCTAATTTATTGCTTATTTATAGACATTTTGGAGATGAATTACTTCTTGCTAGAATAGGCTCCCATCAAGCTTTGTTTAAAAAATATTAGGTTAGTAATTTTAAAAAAATAAAAAAATTTTAGTGATTATAAAAAATATCTAAAAATTAAAGATATAATACTAAAAAATTCCAAAAAGGATAAAAAATGAAAAAATATTCTGTAGCAGTAGTGGGCGCAACTGGCGCTGTGGGTGAAGAGATTTTTAGAGTGCTTGAAGAGCTTGATTTTCCAGTAGGCGATGTTTTGCCACTTGGCTCAGCTCGCTCAGCTGGCTTGGAAATCGAGTTTAAGGGCAAAAAATATAAGGTAAAAGAGCTAAATGAGAGCACATTTAGCGAGCATGAGGTGGATATTGCGTTTTTTAGCGCAGGTGGTTCGGTGAGCGAAAAATACGCAAAATTCGCAGCAGAAAGCGGTGCAGTCGTCATCGACAATACTAGTCATTTTAGAATGCAGCCAGATGTCCCACTAGTAGTGCCTGAGTGTAACCCAGACGATGTAAAAGAGTGGAAAAACACCGGAATAATCGCAAATCCAAACTGCTCAACAATCCAAATGGTTCAGCTTTTAAAGCCGCTAAATGATGCTTTTGGCATTCGCCGTGTGGATGTATCTACCTACCAAGCAGCAAGTGGTGCTGGCAAAGAGGGCATGGAAGAGCTTGTTTATCAAATGCAAAAGTTCTTTGAGTTTAAGCTTGATGAGTGTGAGCCAAAGGTTTTTGCCCACCGCCTTGCGCTTAATGTAATTCCGCATATTGATGTGTTTTTGGATAATGACTACACAAAAGAAGAGATGAAAATGGTAAATGAAACCCAAAAAATTCTTCACAAAAAAATCGAGGTTTCAGCCACTTGTGTGCGTGTGCCAGTGCTGCGAAGCCATAGCGAGGCTATTACAATTCACTTTGAGCGTGAGGTGGATGCTGCAGCTGCAAGAGAGGTGCTAAGCAAAGCTCCAAGCGTGGTAGTAATCGATGAGCCAAGCAAAAAGCTATATCCAATGCCAAGCATTTCAAGCGATACAAATGAAACTTATGTAGGTAGAATTCGCTCTGATAATTTTGATAAAAAGATTTTACACCTTTGGTGCTGCGCTGATCAAATCCGCGTGGGAGCTGCGACAAATGCTGTAAGAATAGCGCAAATCTGGGCTGGGGAGAACTAAAAAATACTAAAAATGATAAATGATTTGGATTTGTCTAATTGGAAAGAACTTGATATTTTAACTGATGATTTGTGGCTCTTTGCTAGTAGGGATAAAACTGGTAAGCATAAAAATGTTTATCACGGAAATTTTATCCCACAAATTCCATATCAACTAATCTCTCGCTTTACAAAAGCAGGCGAGGTAGTGCTAGATGCTTTTTGTGGCTCTGGCACTACGCTTTATGAGTGTGAAAAACTAGGTCGCAAATTCATAGGACTTGATTTAAATCCGCAGATTTTAGATTTTGTAAGCTCTCAAATGCAAAAGAGCAAAAGTGATTTTTATAGATTAAATTCATGTGATAATACTGATGAGAATTCTAGAATTCTAAATTAAAGGCAATTTATGCTAGATCTAACTTATGATGAAGCCATAGAGCAAATAATGCTAAAAAACGGTGGTTTTGCTAGTTTAAAACAACTTTATAACGACATTTGGCTTTTTAAAGATAAGAATAAAATTAGTGGAAAAACACCAAATAACACAATTCAAGAGCGAGTTCAAAAATCTAACTTGATGATTTACTAAAATCTGCTAAATTTTCGCAAATTTTTCTTAGTTACAATAACGAAGAAATTATAAGTCCAGATGAAATAAGAAAAACTATGTCAAAATACGGTAAATATGAGTGTTTTACTAAAAAATACCGCAGATTTAAAGCAAATAGTAAAAGAGAACATAAAGCAGATAGTGTAGTAGAATATCTACATTTTTTAGAAAAAATATAAATATTTTTAAGATAAAATTTTTAAAATTATTAAATCTAATTTAAAAGGTAAAAAATGATTTTTATTGATGCATGTTTGGGTAAAGAGACTGAGTATACGCCTGTTTGGATGATGCGCCAAGCTGGTAGATATTTGCCACAATACCGTGCTTTGCGGGCTACTACAAGCGATTTTATCAGCTTTTGTAGAGATAGTGCGAAAGCTGCCGAGGCCACTTTGCAGCCTATTGATGAGCTTGATGTAGATGCAGCTATTATTTTTAGCGATATTTTGGTGCTGCCACTTGAAATGGGCATGGATTTAAGCTTTAAAGCCGGAGAAGGTCCTGTTTTTGCCAAGCCTCTAAGCGAGCTAAAAGCCCTTGATAAGCTAAGTGGCGATAGAGCAGTAGAAAAACTAAGCTATGTCTATGAAGCTATAAAAATCGCTCGTGCTAGCCTTGCGCCAAACAAGGCTCTAATCGGCTTTTGCGGTGCGCCTTGGACTTTAGCAACTTACATGATAGAAGGCCGTGGCTCAAAGACTTATGAGAAAAGCAAAAAAATGCTTTATAGCAATCCGCAGCTGCTTCACTCTATTTTGCGAAAGCTTACAAATGCCCTAAAAGACTATGTTTGCGAGCAGATAAAGGCTGGTGCAAATGCTATTCAAATCTTTGATAGCTGGGCTGGGGCTTTGGAGTTTTCGGCTTATTATGAGTTTGCGTGGAGCTATATCAAAGAAATCTGCGCTCATATCAAAAAAGAGCATCCAAATGTGCCTGTGATCGTCTTTCCAAAAGGCATAGGTGGATTTATCACAAAGCTTGATGGCGATTTTGATGTGCTTGGGGTTGGCTGGGAGTGCGATATAGCAAGCGTAAAAAACTCTCTTGGAGCTAAATATGTGCTTCAAGGCAATCTAGAGCCAGCAAGGCTATTTGATAAAATGGCTATCGAAGACGGCGTTGATGAGATTTTAGGCGTTATGGGTGGCAAAAGACATATTATGAATCTAGGTCATGGCATCACTCCAGATGTGAGCGTAGAGCACGCAAGGCATTTTATCAACTACACTCGCTCACGCTCAAAAGAGCTGATAAAAGGTAAAAAATAGTGGCTATTATCTTTGGTCCTGTGGCATCTAGGCGTTTTGGTAGCTCGCTTGGCATTGATCTAAGCCCAGAGCAAAAATGCTGTAACTTTGACTGCCTTTACTGCGAGCTAGCCCCTGCAAAAGTGAGGGGCAATATAGCAAATCCGCCAAGTGTCGCACAAGTCATTGCTGAGCTAAAAAAGGCTATATCTACGCACGGCGCAACTGATGTTATTACGCTTACAGCAAATGGTGAGCCGACCTTATATCCATATCTAAAAGAGCTAATCACGCAAATAAATGCTATAAAAAGCACGCAAAAAGTGTTAATTTTAAGCAATGGCTCTGGGGCGATGGATAAAGGAATTCTAGAACGCCTTAAAGAGCTTGATATTGTGAAATTTAGCCTTGATAGCGCAGATCCGCTTACTTATAGAAAGATCGACCGCACACTTGCTAAGCCTGATTTAAGCACGCTTATAGCAAATATGAGCCAGTTTGCCCGTGAGTTTAAAGGCGAGCTTGTGATGGAAGTTCTGGTTTTAGAGGGTCTAAATGACAGCGAGCATGAGTTTGAGCTTCTTAATACTGCCTTTGGCAAAATAAAGCCAGCAAGGGTGGATATATCTACACTTGATCGCCCACCAGCCTACGCAAACGCCAAGGCTATAAGCGAAGAAAGGCTAAGAGAGCTAGCTGCACTTATAACTGCTGCGCCTGTATTTGTCGCTACTAGAAAGGCACCTGCTAGCATAAAAGAGCTTAACAAGAGTGAAATTTTAAAGCTTTTAGCACTTCGCCCACAAAGCGTAGCTGATGTAGAGAGCGGCTTTTGTGAGAGTTCAAAAGAGATTTTAAAAAGTCTGCTAAACTCTGGGCAAGTCGCCATACACACCTGCGCCGGTGTGGAGTTTTATAAGCTTAAATAGCATGGGAATTCTAGATTTTTTGGGCTTTAAAAGATATGAAAATAAATAAAATTTTTGCTCTTTTGCTTGTGTTTTTTAGCCTATGCGCTGGGCAAAACGAGCTAGAACTAGCAAAAAATGCCTACACACAAAGAGATTTTAAAAAAGCTTTTTTGCTCTACCAAAAGGGCTGTGATAAGGGCGATTTATACGCTTGCTACGCTCTAGCTCTTGCTTACAGGGACGGAGACGGCGTGGCAAAAGATAGCAAAAAGGCTTATGAAATGCTTGATAGCCTTTGTGCCAAAAGCGTCTTTGGTGCGTGCTTTAGCCTTGGGGATTTTTTTGAGCAAGACTATCAAAAGGCAAGCCTGCTATATCAAAAAGCCTGCGATGGCGAGCATATCGGTGCTTGCTACAAACTAGCTACTTTGCTAAGAAGCCACGGCGAGAGCCAAAAAGCCCTAAGGCTCTATGAGAAAATATGCCAAAGTGGCGAGGCGAATTCTTGTGCTTTCGCTGGCGAAATATACAAAAAGTCAAACGCTACTTTGTCACAAAAATACTATCAAAAAGCCTGTGAGCTGGGCTTAATGCTAGCTTGCGAAAAAGTAAGCGAGTAAAGGCTATAGGGAATTCTAGATTTTAGCTTAGGAATTCTAGATTTTTGCTCGCTTTAGTGGGGCAAGCCCCGCTGCTTTTTATAAGGGCTACGCCCTAAACCCTTATGGGGCTGCTACCCCTAAAACCACACTAAAATTTGGGGTATTTTTAGTCCTAGGAATTCTAGAATTCCTAGGTAAAATACCCCCTAACCCCAAAACTAGAATTCCTTAAACTAAAATTCCCTAAAAAATTCTAGAATTCCCTAAAAGCTATTATTTTAGTTTTGCTCTTAGTTCGCGGCTTTCTCTGGCTTGTTTATCAAGCTGGCGTTTTTGTATGCGAAGGATGTGGTCTTCAAGCAAGATTATTGAAAATGTCCCCTCAAACACACGCACTTCATTTACAGAGCCCACCACTCGCACATCTTGCTTTTTGCTCTCGCTAAAAAATGCATTTGCCTCAAAATCTATAAAATCGCCGATTTTAACAGGGCTTAAAAAATTTACTTTTGAGGCTACTGAGATTTGATATTCTTTGTTTATAGCCACTTGCGCCGCCCAGCTAGCTGCTGTGTAGACAAAGCCATTAAACGCCAAGCCCTCTGAGTCATAAGTCATATCTTTTGTAACTCTAAAACGAGTTTTAGCATAGTCTTCTCTTGCAGCTACTACCATACCAGCAAAAGTCTCATCTAGGATGGAGTTTATCCCCATATCGCCTTCATAGGCTTCTTGTTCCTCCTTGGCTTCGTCAGCCATCACATTTTGCGGTTCTTGTTCTTCTTGGATTTCGTCTGCCATTTTCTTACCTATTTTAGTTTGATATATGCTCTTTTTGGCGCAGGATAGCCCTCTATGGTAAGCCCATCGCTACCCAAAAAATCATTCAAGCTCTGTCCACCTATCCACTCTGTTTTGCGCTGTTCGTTTAAGTCTGTATCGCTAGTAAAAAGTAGCTCAAAGCTACTAAACTTCGCCCTAGCCGCCCAACCCTCAAGCGCCCTTAGGCTAGGGATAAAATACGCATTGCTCATTTTAGCATAGCTTTTAGCGGGGCTTAGCACTAGCTCATCGTCTCTGTCTATAATAAGCGTATCAAGTATAAGCTCGCCATTTTTGGCTAGGGCTGATTTTAGCTGTTTTAAGGCAGAAATCGGATCGCTTCTGTGATAAAGCACTCCTAGGCAAAAAATCAGCTCAAATGTTCCATTTTGCGCCGCATAAGCAGGCAAATCCTCCACTCCCAAACGCTCAAAGATAATGCTAGTTTTTAAAAAATGATTTATAAAAGCAAACTGCGAACTAAAAAGCTCTGATGGATCAAAGCCCACAATTTGCCTTGCGCCAAGAGCATTTAGGCGAAACATATAATAGCCGTTATTACAGCCCACATCAGCTATACGCTTGCCGTTTGCCTCAAAATGCGGCAAAAGAGCATTAAACTTCACAAAACTTCGCCACTCACTATCGATAAAAAGCTCTGCTAGCCTAAAAGGACCCTTTCGCCACGGCATAAGAGCCTTAGCAATGCTCTTAATCTCGCTCTCATTGCTAAGTCTAGCAAAATCTAGCTCCACGCAATCACCAAAACTAGCACTTTTTAGCTCAAAGTCCAAAGCATCTAAGCGAAGTTTTAGCTCGTCGTGGTTCATATTTTGCTTTTTTTTGGCAGATTTTATTCGCCAAAATCCTTTGTTTCTTGGTTGTTTTGCTCTTCTTTTTTATTTGCTAGCTCCCCAGCTCTAGTGGCTTCTTTAGCAGCTCTTGTGGCTCTTTTTCTTGCTTCATCTTCTTCTTTTTCAAAGTC
>OBLI01001606.1_pt1 | contig 21449 bp, 18 predicted proteins | sample 1519701 | NCBI WGS metagenome assembly OBLI01 (sample SAMEA3663005, study PRJEB22513) | pig gut metagenome | biome: pig gut; feature: pig-associated habitat; material: faeces | place: France | collected 2012
TTAATTATAATAAAGAGATTTTTAATAAAAAAGCACCATAAAGGTGCTTATTAACTTCGTTATCGTTATCAGTTTTTAGTCTATACTTACCACCTACCTTATATATCAATTATATTAGTCTATTGTGAAAATTAGGTGTAATTAGCATTAAAACTTTATGATTTTACAATTAATATTGTATACCCCAGACAACTTTATGTTTTGCTTTTTTACCACATACTACACATACTTCATTTTCGTAATCTTTTGTTTCAACTATACATCTTGATTTAGTACCTTTAATTTCTTTCATTTTTAGTTCACATTCTAAATCTCCACACCAGTGAGCATTTACGAATCCTGGATTTGTATTCATTATTTCTTCTACATCTTTTAATGATTTTGCCTCGTATGTTCTATTTTTGGTATTTTCTAATGCTTTATTATAAAGATTATCTTGTATATCATTTAATAGTTTTTGTACATTTTCCAGTACATTATCAACATTCACTAATTTTTTCTCACTTGTGTCTCTTCTTACTAATGTTACTTTATTATTTTCTAAGTCTCTTGGCCCTACTTCTATTCTAACAGGTATTCCATTTACTTCTGCTTCCGCAAATTTAAATCCTGCACTCTTATCAGTTTTATCTATGTATGAAACAATATCATTTTTCTTTAATTCATTGCTTAATTCTTCACACACTTCTAGAAGTTCATCAGTCATTTTAATTGGAACAATACATACTTGTTTTGGTGCTATTTTTGGAGGCAATACTAATCCTTTATCATCTCCATGAACCATTATAAGTGCACCTATCATTCTTGTAGTAGATCCCCATGAAGTTTGATAGCAGTATTCAAATTTATTATCTTTATTTACAAATTTAACATCATATGCTTTCGCAAATTTTTGTCCAAAATAATGGCTTGTTGCTGATTGAAGACATACTCCATTTTGCATCATTGCTTCTACTGTAAGAGTGTATTCAGCACCTGCAAATTTTTCTTTTTCAGTTTTTCTTCCAACTACTACTGGTATAGCTAAATATTCTTCAAAGAATCTTTTATATGTATCTAACATTCTATTAGTTTCTTCCATAGCTTCTTTTTCAGTTGCATGAACTGTATGTCCTTCTTGCCATAAGAATTCTCTGCTTCTCAAGAATGGTCTTGTTTCTTTTTCCCATCTAATTACATTGCACCATTGATTGTATAGTTTTGGTAAATCTTTATATGTTTTTACTATATTTTTATAATAATCACAAAATAATGATTCACTAGTAGGTCGGAACGCTAATCTTTCTTCTAATTTATTACTTCCACCTTCTGTTACCCATGCTACTTCTGGTGCAAAACCTTCTACAAGTTCGCCTTCTTTTTTTAGTAAATTTTCTGGTATCATAACTGGTAAGTATACATTTTGATGTCCTAATTCTTTAAACATCTTATCCATTACTTTTTGAATATTTTCCCATATGGCATAACCATTAGGTTCAAATATTATAAACCCTTTTACATTTGAATATTCTGCTAAATGAGCAGCTTTTACTACATCAGTATACCATGATGCGAAGTCTTTACTTCTTTCAGTTATTTTTTCATTTTTCATTTCATTCCTCCCTAAAATAAAAAAGATGGTAACTAAGGAGTCTATAAGACGGTACCATCCTTTATTTATCTTTCTTTTTTTAACGACTTTTTAGGCCGATTTTGCATATATTAGAGGTAGGAGTAATTAAATATATTATCTAGTTTTCACTATCCTAGAATCACTGTAAAAAGGGATTTAATAACATTCCTCTTGCAAATTCATGAAAAGATTATAACATAATTTAATATAATAATCAATTATTTTGTTTACACATTATATGTAAAATTTTAAAAAAACTCTTTTAAATCCTTAAAGTTAGCTTTCATATATGTTATATTAATTTAACCTGCTCTTTTTCAGGTAGAAAGGATGATAATATGAAATATCTTGATAAACTAGTCCTATATTTATCAAATTTTACTTCTCTAAGTAACAAATATATCTTGTCAATATGTCAATCATTGATAGTGGTATTTATAATAAAAATGCTTGCTAAAACTTTTGAAATATTGAATAATAAGTTTAATACTGATGATAAGAATAAATATATTCTTAATAAAAGAGTTAAATTAATATGTAGTATTATCATTATTTTTTGTTTGATTTTAGTATGGCAAGATTACTTTAAAGATTTTTTAACTTTAATTAGTGTTGTTAGTGCTGCTTTAACTTTGGCAGTAAGAGATATTGTTGTAAACTTTTTTTCTGGTATTTATATTAAGGTTGCTAAACCTTTTAGAGTTGAAGATAGAATATCGATTGGTAACTATATTGGTGATGTTATAAATATTAGTATTTTATCTTTCGAGATATTAGAAGTAAGAGGAGAAGAAAACGCAGAACAAAGTACCGGTATTATTATTCAAGTTCCTGCTTCTAAAATATTTACTGAATATTTAAAAAATTATTCTAAAGCATTTAAATATGTCTGGAAAGAGATGTCTATAAAGGTACCTATTGATAATAATGTTTCTAAAGTTAAAAAAGAGTTATATAGAATTATTAGAAGTAACCAAACTGTTTCATCAATACCAAATAAAATGGAAAAACAACTAGATAACGCTGCTGGAGAATATAGAATTTACTATAATAAACTAGAACCAATTATTTATACTGAAATAATCGATGACTATGTTTTACTTACTATTAGATTTTTAGTACATCCAAAAAAAGTTCGTAATGTTGAAAATGAAATATGGAATCAAGTACTTAATTCTGTTAACAATGGTAAAATCAAGTTGTATTCTGCAGAATAAAAAAATATTGCTTTTTGCAATATTTTTATTTTACTTATTTATTTTTTTTGGAAGTTTTTTCGTCTTCTTCTAATTTAGTTTGTATTTCTTTAACAACTTTTAACGCTTGTTTTCTTACTTCATCAGCTGCCTTTTCTACTACTGGAGTACTTTTTTCAATAGCATATTTATAAAGTTCTTCTGCTTTAGCTTTAATGTTTTGAGCTTGCTCTAAAGCTAAATTTTTTGCTTTTTCTTTATCTAAATTAGCAAGTTCTGCTTGAAGTGTTTCTGCTTTGAATAATAATTCATCTTTAACTTCATCTAAATCTACTTCTCTTAATTTATCAAGAAGTTCATCTACTTTCTTTTTTAGTACCTTTCTTGTATTAGTTCCCTTGTCTGGAGCAAATAACAAACCTATTCCTGCTCCGATAGCTAATCCACCTATGAATTTTCCGAATCCACCTTTATTTTCTCTACTCATCGTCATCAACCTTCACTTTCTTTGTATTTCTTTTTTTAAATATTTTATTAATTGCACCTGATACGAAATTTATAATTGTATCGCTTACCATTGATACTCGATCAGTTGCAAAGTCTATGATATTAAATAGCTTATCTAATGATTTTGCTTTATCTGATATATCTTCTAGAATATCATCTACTTTATTCATCGTAAGTATTAATCTAATGCCAATAATTATTGCTACTACTAATAATACAATTAATAATAAATATATTACTATAGGTAGTGCTTCACTTAGAAATTCCATTTTTAATCCTCCTTATCATCATACATTGAATCTATTAAATTAAATAGATCGTGTTCTAAAGTACTATTTGTCATTGTTTTATCACTAACTGGTTCATCATCCTCATCATCAAAGTGTTCAAGTTCCATTTTATCTTCTAACTCTCCCACTGATATATCTGATGTAGTACTTTCAATTTTACTAATTAAGTCCTCTATTTTATTTGTTTTTTTATCAAGTTCATTTACTGACTCATCTATTTTATTTACTTCGTTACTGATTGCTTCTGGAGTTAATTTATTCATAGAATTTAGTGTATCTTCTAACTCATCTTCAAGAGTACCATATGCTTTTCTTCTAACAGTATCATATGTTGTAGCTGAATCTTTTATTACAATTTTTTCTTCTTTAACCGTTTTAGATACAACTTCATCTTTTTTATAATCTTTGTCTAATATTCCATAAATTGGTGAAATAACTGGACTTGGTTTGAAGATTTTTGGCTGTTCTGGTATAGCAGGTTTTTGAACTTCTACTCTTTTAGCTACTTTTGGTTCAGGACTTAGAACATTTCTTCTTGGTGGTAACTCTTCATCATCATCAAATTCTGTAAAATTGAATGTTCTTTCACTTCTAAATAATTCTCTTTCGCTAAAATCATTACTTGATTTTGGTTCTTCTACTACTCTTTTTATTTCTTCGCGTTTTGGTTCTTCCTTAGTGATTTTTATTTCTTCAACCCTAGGTTTTGCCTCTTCTACTTCTTTTTTTACAACTTTATCTACTTTTTTAATTTCTGCTTCTGGTTCGTCTATATATTCTTCATCGTAGAATATATTTTTTAGTTTACTAAAAACTCCCACAATCGCACCTCTTTCTTCTATTCTTCATTCTCATTTATGTATTCAAGAACATTTTTTATCTCATTTTTCTCTTTAGGTTCTGGAATTTTATATGCTGTCTCTTTTGATTCTAAATCTTTATCATTTAGCTTCTTTTCTATTACTGTATCATTATATTTTATTGAGTTTAGTATAGTAATTCCTCTTGAAACCGCATACTTTATCTCATTTTCTTCTACCTCTACTTCTATTATAGCATAATTATAACATAACTCAACAAAAAATTTATCATTATTTTTTCTTATTCTTAAGTATCCATCTTTATTGTTTTTATTGAATTTATAGAAGTAATAATCATCTATTTCTTTTGTTTCTTCACTACCCTTTTTATAGTAATAACTAACTATATCAATATTTAAATAATAGATATTATTGTGTGATGTTAATGTTTGATTAAATTCATTGTCTTTAGTAACACTAAATCCAGTTGGTAAATAATATTTAAATCCTTTATTATTTGTATTATGTAAGTTATTTTCTTCTATTGTTGCATTATTCAATATTTCTTCATAAGAAAGACTATTCATATAGTAAGTTCTTGTACAGCCTGTAAAAAGAAATAAACATAATACAATTATAATTTTTTTATACATTTCTTATCTCCTACTACATTAAAATTATAGCAAATAATTTATTTTTTAACAACACTAATATAATTTATGTTTTTACCTAAACTAATGAATTTATCTTCGTATTCAGTTCTTATAGTATCTAAATAATTAGTGTCTGTTTTTACTATATCGTATCCATTTTCTATGAATGATTCACATGAATAATCATATAAATCATCATTATCTGTTTTCATTTCAATGTGTTTTTCATTTTTAAATAAATTTTCATATTTATTTAAAAATATACTTGATGTTAATCTCCTTTTAGCATGTCTTTTTTTTGGCCATGGATCACTAAAATTCAAATATATTTTATCTATTTCATGATCAAATACTTCTTCTATTCCAAGTGCATCTATACAAATTAATTTAAGGTTATTTATTTCTAGTTCTTCTAATTTCTTTACTGCACTTACTAAAGGGCTATCATATTTTTCAATGCCTATATAATTTATATTTGGATTTTGTATTGCTTTTTCAATTATGAATTTTCCTTTTCCCATTCCTATTTCTACTTCTATATTATTATCATTATTAAACACTTTATTCCAATTACCTTTGTTTTCTCTTGGACTCTTTACTAAATATTTAGATTTTGATATTATTTCTTCTGCATTTTTTATATGTTTTAATCTCAAAATACTCACCTCGCATTAATATTATACACTAAGAGTAATCTTTTGTCATATATTATTATAGGTGAGTGTATGAATAATAGAGATATGTTTTATCAAAATTTAAATCAAGGTTATAGTAATCCAGGAGGTTTTATACCACCAAGTGGTTATAATATTAATAGTCAATATCAAGCTTATGGGCCTAATGTCATTCCTGAACAAATGGGATATACAAATAATGACGAATTTGAAAAAAGAATTAACAAACTCGAGAGACAAATTAAAAATATAGATACTAGACTTCAAAAATTAGAGTCAGTATCACTTGAAATTAACGATAATAATTTATATATGATATAGTTATTTGTTTAAATAAAAAAAACTCCTAAATGGAGTTTTTATCTATTTATTAAGAAAGTATAACTGATGCAAAAGTTAAGATTACCATTGACGAAAGACCAATAGTTACTATAACTTTAGTAGACCATTTAACCCAAGTTGTGTAGTTAACTTTTGCAAGAGCTAAGCCACCCATAATTGCTCCGCATGTTGGAGTAATTAAGTTTACAAGTCCATTTGCTGCAACAAAAGTCATAATTGTAGTTTCTACACTATAACCAAGTTGTGCTGCTAGTGGAGCCATAATTGGTGTTGAAATAGTTGCAAGTCCTGAACTAGATGGTACTAATACAGAAAGTACTAAGTGTAGTATATAATTACATGGTGTAAATAATGCAACTGGCGTTCCTTTTAACATATCAGCAACATTGTAGATAATATAATTATCTAAATATGTTTGACTCATTAATACATATACACCACGTGCTACTGCAACGATAAGTACTACAGATAAAATATCTCTTGCACCTGCAATAAATTCATCTATAATTTGATTTGTGCTTAATCCATTGATAATACCAATGACAATAGCCATTAAGAAGAACCAAGCTGCTGATTCGTTAAAGTACCAACCACCAAGAGCTGATCCTGTTAACCAACCAGTCCATGAATCAAAGAATGTTATACCAAATTCACCCCATGGAATAAATCCGATAATCATAACTATAAATGTTATACCAAAAATCCATAAAGTTGCTTTTTGTCTTCCAGTAAGAGTTGCTTCTTTTGATTCATCTTTTTCTTTGAATTTTTCCATTTTCTTTTGTTCTTGTAATGATAAGAAAGTTGAACCTTTATCTGCTTTTACTTTTTTAGCATATCTCATTACAAAGAAAATTGAAATTCCTAATGATACTAACCAAAGAACTGCACCTAAAGCAATAATAATGCCTTGATTAACAACCATTCCCTCTGGTAAAGCTGCTACTGCTGCTCCTGTTGCAAATGGGTTTATAGTTGAACCTAAAACACCACTACCAGCACCTAATAACACAGTTGCTGATGCAACAATTGTATCCATACCTGCAGCTACCATAGTAAATGCAAGTAGTGCATAGAAGCCAACTGTTTCTTCTAACATTCCATAAGTTGTTCCGCCTATTGAGAATATTATCATTAGTATTGGAATTAATACTAATTCATTTCCTTTTAATTTTTTTACTAAGACCTTAATTCCATTTTCTAGAGCCCCTGATTTAGTTACTACTTGTAAAAATCCTCCAAGTATAAGAACGAATACACATACATCTACAGCACTTCCAAAGCCTAGTATTGGTGATAGTAAAACATCTGAGATTTTTGCTTTAACTACTCCACTACCATTAATTATTGTTCCTGCTTCATCAAATGCTGCATTTGGAAGAATTAAAGTAATTAATGCAAGAGCAATAATAAGTAGGAAGATAATTGTAAAGGCTGACATTCTTTCTTTTTTTCTTGTTTTAGCCATTTTTTTGCCTCCCTTTTTCATATTTCTAATTATTGTACCTGTTTCTTCATTGATAGCTTCTTTAGCACAATCAAGTGATGTGATAATACCTACGCCACCTTCTTTATATTCACAAAAATCTATACAAGATTCTACTTTTGGAAGCATACTTCCTTTAGCAAATTCACCATTTTTGATGTATTTTTTTGCTTCTGATACTTCTAAATTGTGAATATTTATTTGGTCGACTGTGTTGTATTTAATTGAAACTTTTTCCACTGTAGTTAGTATTAATAAAATATCAGCATCTAATTTTCTTGCAAGAAGTGAACTAGATCTATCTTTATCAATAACTGCTGCTACTCCTTTTAAAGTTCCATTTTCTTTAACAACCGGTATTCCTCCTCCTCCTGATACTATAACAATATTTCCTTGATCTAAAAGGTCTTTGATTAAATCAAGTTCTACTATTTCTATAGGTTTAGGAGAAGGTACAACTCTCCTATAGCCTCTTCCAGCATCTTCTGTGAACGTATAACCTCTTTCAGAAGCAATTTTTTCTGCTTCTTTTTTGGTATAAAACGAACCAACAGGTTTATCTGGTTTATTAAAAGCTGGGTCTTTCTTATCAACAAGTACTTGTGTAACAACTGATGCACATCCTTTATTGATATCCCTTGCTTTCAATTCTGCTTGAATTGCTTGTTGTAAGTGATAACCTATGTACCCTTGACTCATCGCACCACATTCTGCGAATGGCATATATGGTGTTCCTTTTGATTCCTCAAATGCTAGGTTAATCATTCCCACTTGAGGTCCATTTCCGTGGCTTACAACTACATTATATCCTTCACTAACTAAATCTACGATTGATTTAGCAGTGTTTTTAACTAGCTTTAGTTGTTCTTCAGGATTTTTTCCAAGTGCATTTCCACCTAAAGCTACTACAATACTTTTATTTTTTTTCAAGGCTTACTAGCTCTTACTAAAGGCATTGACATACATCTTGGACCACCTCTACCTCTAGATAACTCTGCACTATGCATTTCAAGAACTTTAATTCCATTATCTCTTAATAATTCATTAGTGATATTATTTCTATCATAAACAATAACAACTCCTGGAGCTATACATAATGTATTACTTCCATCATTCCATTGTTCACGTTCAGCACCAATTTTATCTCCACCAGCACATGGGATTAAAGTAATTTTTCGATGAAGATAATCTTCTAATATTTTTTCAAGTGAAGCATTTCTTTCTTTAACATTAAGTCCTCCTTCACCATCACTTGTTATTTCAAATACTTTAAGTGTTCCCATAATTCCTGGATGATATGTAAATTTATCTACGTCTATTTGAGTAAATACTGTATCTAAATGCATAAATGCACGACATTCTGGAATAGTAAATGCTAATATTGTATCTATTTTAGCATCTTTATCTGCAAATACTTTGTATGCTAATTCTTCTATAGCATCAGCACATGTTCTTTGACTAATTCCAATTGCTAAGATGTGTTCATTTAAATTAAGAATATCTCCACCCTCAATATGGTAAGCACTATATCTATCAAAATATTTATCAACTTGTCCTTTATAATCTGGGTGATACTCAAATATATATTCTGCATATATTGTTTCTCTATTACGGGTTACTGAGTACATTCTATTTAGTGATACACCATTTCCAATTGATGCAAATGGATCACGAGTAAAGTATAAGTTTGGCATAGGATCTACTACAAATTGAGTATCTTCTTTAATTGAATCTACTAAACTTTTACCTTTTTTAGCTTTTGCTTTTATTACTTCATTATTAATAATTCCTTCCATAGTTTTTAGAACTAGAAGTCTATTATTCTCTATTGATGATAAATATTCATACACAAGTCCTCTATATTTTGGAGTACGAATACCTGCCTCATATATAAATTGAGTAATAAATCTTTCTCTAATTTCAGGATCTAAATCTAGTACTTCAGTCATTAAATCTTCTAAATATACTACCTCTACTCCATTATCTTTTAATATTCTTACAAATTCATCATGTTCTTCTTGTGCAACTGGTAAGTATGGAATATCATCAAATAGTAATCTACCAAGACTATCTGGTGTAAGATTCAATAATTCTCTACCAGGCCTATGAACTAATACTTTTTTTAGTGGGTTTATCTCACTTGTTACATTTATTGGTTTCATTCAACTCTCCTTTATTATTTATTTCCTCTTTTATTATATCAAAGTATTTTTTTTAAGTAAATGTTTTTTAAAATAATAAAAAAAGAAATTAATTTTTAGTTAATTTCTTTATTTTGTAATAGTAACGTTTCCTGCTGGATTTATTACTGTACCAGTTTCAAATTCAAATGTTTTTTGGTATACTGTTGGATATTCTTGGTAATTGTAATAATCTTCATTAAGTATTGTATGCCATTTAAATGATTTGCCAGTTTTATTTACTATTTCTGTTATTCCAGCATTATAACGACTATATCTAGTCGTTTTTATAAATGCACTACTTCCGATGGATGTTACCGTTGATGGAAGTATAACACTTCCACTTAAACTACATGCATGAAATGCTGATGTTCCAATTGTTTCTAGTCCTTCTGGTAAAATCACCGAGCTTATCCAGTCTGAAAAGAATGCACTATTGCCTATTTTCTTTACGTTGTTCGGTACGGTAACAGTACTTCTATTAGAGCCACCATAACTTATTAATTTTGTTTTATCATCTGTTCCATCTGAATTTTTGGCATATACAAAGGCTTGAGAATCATCTAAATAATTTGCATTCACTACTGCGTTTCCCATATATGTTATTACGGAATTATTATAGTCTATACTTCTAAGGCTGTTTGCGTATAATGCAAAACTTCCTAAGTAATTAGTTGTGGATGGTAATTTTATTTCACTTAAACTATTAAATGCTAATCCATCGCTATCAATTTTAGTTAATCCTTCCGGAAGCGTAATCTTTCTTATATAGTTTTGGTAATATGCATAAGGATTTATTGTCTTAACTGTACTTGAAACAATAACATCAGCTCTATTTGATCCTCCATAACTAACAACAGTTGTTTTATCTTCACTTCCATCACTACTTCTTTTATATAATGTTGCTATGCTATCTGGAAGTTGATTATCATTAAATGATGCATTTCCTAAACTAGTTACAGTTGTAGGTATTGTAACATTAGGTATTTTATTTTTAAAAAACGCAAAATTTTCTATAGTTTTTAAACCATCATTTAGAGTTAATGAAGATATTTTATTTTCCTTAAAAGTAGAGTATCCTATTGTTTCTAATGAACTAGGTGTTTTTACACTTGTAATACTGTTATTATAAAATGCTGAACTACCAATATATGTTAAACCTTCATTTAAACTTAATGTTGATATATTATTTTGATAAAATGCTGAACTATCTATTTTAGTTAATGTACTTGGTGTTGTAAGTGTTGTAAGTTTATTTTTATAAAATGCTGAACTACCAATATATTCCAAGCCTGTATTTAAATTTAATGTTGATATATTATTTTGATAAAATGCTGATCCTTTAATTTGTTTGACACTTGATGGAATAGTTAGTGATGTTATACTATTTTTAGAAAAAGCACTATAGCCTATTTCAGTTACTGTGTTTGGTATTGTTACTGATGTTATATTTTTTTCTTCAAATGAACTATTTCCTATTTTTAATACTGTTTTACCACCTATTGTGCTTGGTATTGTTACACTTCTTGGACAACTTCCATTTGATGAATCATTTCCTTTGTAATCATAATAATCTGTTATTGTTCCAGTTGATGGAGTAAATGCAAAACATGTTGGTGTCCAGTGTGCATATACTGTTGTTGCAGCACTTAATACAGTTTCACTTGTTACTTTTGTTCCACCTGTTGCTGATGTGTACCATCCTGCAAATTCATTTGAAGCTTTTGTTGGAATACATAAAGTTCCTACCTTTTGATTTTTTGTAAATGTCTTACTTGAACATCCGCTTCCACCATTATTATTATAAGTTAATTTTAATTTTGTATATTCCCAATGTGCATATACAGTTTGATTTTTTGTAGCTATTGCTGTTGATTCTATTTTTGTTCCTCCGGTTGCTGATGTAAACCAACCTAGGAAACTATAATTTGTTCTTTTTGGTGTACAAAGTGTTCCCCACGCATTTCCACTTGTTACTGTTTGACTTGTACAACCACTTCCACCATTATTATTATAAGTTAATTTATAAACTTTCTTTTTGAAATTTACTATACAGTTTTTGTCTGCTTGAATATTTGATAGAATTAATTTTCCATTTGAATATGTTGCTCCACAATCATTATTACTGTATTCATATTCACTTGCTGGTGAAAGATTAAATGTTAGTGTTTCACCTTTGTTTACATATTTTTCAGTTGGTGTAACTGTTCCATATGTTGTATTTGAACTTTTTGCTGTTACTTTGAATCTATCAATAAATACCCATGGGTCTGTGTATTTTCCACTTCCACTTACTCCAGTTTCTTCTCTTATGTACTCAGTTACTCTTCCACCACTTAGTACTGTTTTTTCTTGAAGAGATATATTATCTGTGGCAGAACTATCAATCATATATACTTTATTTCCACTTGATGTTAGTGTCCAATAATTATTTCCATTAAATAAATATGTATCATTTTCTAAAGATTTAGATATTAAAAACTCATATCTATTTAACAAACCACCATTTTTAAAATATGTATCTACGCTTAGTGTTCCGTTGTTATATATAAATGGAACACTAAATGAAGAAGTATTTTTTATAATAAAATCATTAATATAAAGATTTGTATTTTCTTTTGTTATATCATAATTATTTCTTACCACTGCATTTATACTAAATGGTAAAAACAATATGGTTATTAATATTATCAATAATTTATTTTTTTTCATAATGCTTTTCTCCTAATCGCAGTATATCATTATTAATATAGGAGCATCTTTATATTCTAAATTTCTAACATTATCTATATCAAATGATACACCAGTCTTCTCTTGATCACATTTATCGTGAGTAGTTGGATTTAAAAACATTGATATATCATAATTATATTTTTCTTTTAAGTTTTTTAATGATATAAAGTATTCTCCATTAGTCTTTTCAACTTTTGTATATGTTTTGGCATTATAAATCTCAGTTGCATAGCCAAATAGTTTTTCATTCATTTCCATCTTTGTTAAATATTTTGTTTCTTCTGGTTTTTTATCTGGCTTTGTCGTTTTTGTATTATTGCATCCTACCAATAAAAATAAAATTAAAAAAACAGTTAATCCCTTTTTCATATATCCTCCTATTATCTATTTAATAGTAACATTTTAATTATTATTTTTCAATATTGTTTTAATAATAAAAATAAGAAATCAGTATTGATTTCTTATTTTGTTATAGTTACATTTCCTCTAGGTTTTTTAAACGTACCTGTTTCAAATTCATAATCTTTATAGTAGTAATCATCGCTTAAGCTAGAGTCATAATAATATTCACCATTAATTATTGTATGCCATTTAAATGATTTTCCAGTTTTGTTTACTATTTCAGTTACTGTATTTTCTTTTGTTATTGAGTTGATTATTTCTTACCACTGCGTTTACACTAAATGGCAGTAACAATAATAATAGTAATAATTTTTCCCTTTCTATCTTTTATGCTTTTATTCGCTTTCTTTATAGAAACTGATTTTTATTTGTCCATTTCCAGTTCTTTGTCCTTCAAGATTTTGTTTTTCTGTTGCTGATGAATCAAATTTATTTGTTCCACCATAGCCTGATTTATATGCAACTGTTTTTGTATCACAACCATAGCTACATGTGTTTGAACCGGTTTTACATTCATCCCAGACTCTATCACAACCATAGCTACAAGTATTTTCTCCATAGTAACAACTGCTACAATTTGTTCTAGTTGTTCCGCATTCTCTACAGTTGTATCCATATGAGCAACCACCATCCCATGAACAAATACCAATAACTGTAATGCTTCTTGCACTTGTTGCACTACATCCTGCACTTAAGTTACTACGTCCATTATAAGTTGTTGATGTTCTTGAATATCCACTTCTACCTAAGCATCCTAAATTACTACAGCTTCCACTTCCACCATTAGCTAAACATGGACAATATCCTCTTACTGTGAAACTATCTCCATATGGTCCACTACAATCATATTGACACCAAGCACATTCTTCGTCACAACCATATCTACATGTATCGTGTCCATAATAACAACTACTACAGTTTGTACTTACATATCCACCTGTACAAGTATTTGAACCATAGTAACAACTACTACAGTTTGTTTGATATGAATAATTGTATCCTGAGCCTCCTCCTGCTCCATTTGTCCCGGCACTACCTGGGCCACCGTTTCTTCCGCTTCCACCGGCTGATGCGCCACCTGAACCTGAACCTTTTCCACCGGCTGTTCCAGAGTTTCCTCCTCCACCACCGGCACCTGCTAAAATAATAGTTGAACCTTTTTTAATAGTTGAAGCTCCACCACCATTATAATATCCTGAGCCTCCTCCATTATATCCATTTTGTCCACCTACATTTATAGTTAATGAAGTATTCTTTGTTAAAAGTAATATTTCACTTGCATATCCACCTTTTCCACCTGAACCATTTCCTTGTGCTCCATAAGATTCTAATTTATAATATCCAGTATATGGAACAGTATATGATGCTGTTGAACCTGTATATGAGAAGGTTTTCCCAGGATTAGTGAAATACATTGTACAAACAGTATCATTTCTTATGTTAGTTATAATTAAATTTCCACCTTTGTAACTTCCAGATTGTGAGTTTGTACATGATAAACTACTTAGAGCATATCCTTCTGTTCCTGTTACTTTTATTGTTCCATTAGTTTCAGCTGGAAATGATTTTCCATTTCCTTCAACTCTTGCATTAGTTGCATTAACAGTTACTTTGAAGTTATCTGGAGTATATTTTATTGTACATTTCAAATCGCTTGTTAATCCTCTTATTACAAGTTTATTTCCGTTAACGCTTACTTCATCATAATATCCACTGCAAGTCATATCTCCTTTATATTTGAAATAACTCTTATTAGCACTTATTGGATATTCTTTATCTTCAACTTGTAGAGTTTCTACGATTGAAGTTGCTCCATTTGAATTAGCATTTACTAATGTTATATTTACTTTATATTCTGGTTTAATAAATACCCAAGGATTTACATATTCACCTGTTCCTGTAACTCTTATTTTTTCTTTTACATATTCTGTAACTCTTACACCACTTTTTTCTGTTTTTGATTTAAGAGTATAGTTAGTATTTGCTCTTTTTTCAATTACATAAATACCATCACTTCCAGATTCAGTCATAGTAAAATAATCTCTTCCTGAGAATAAATAAGAACTATTACTTTCACCTTTCGATATATCAAATTCTTGTGTATTTAAAAGACCACCTGTTTTAAATGAATTATTTACTGCTAGAGCATTATTTTTGTATTCGAATGGTACTGAAAAATTTGTTGTACCACTTACAATATATAGCTTATTATATTGAAAATCTTTAATATAATTGTTTGCGTGTTTTATAGTTTTACTATAATCTACAGACATTTCTGCATTTAATATTAATGGAAATATTAATATCAATACTAAAAATAATAATTGTTGTTTTATTTTCATTTCACTTCACCGATTCTTTAGTTAATAGTAACATTTTAATTACTTTTTTTCAATATTTATAGATAATAAAAAAGAAAAAAATATTTAGTTTGAAGTTGTAAGATAAAAGTAGACACAAAAAGAATGTGTTTACTTTTTCTTTTGTTAAAATAGAAACAGGAGGTAAAAATATGGCAAAGAAAGGTCAAAAATTTAAAACATGGACAGCTGATGAAAAATATAATGTAATCAAACCAATTATTGATTTAGAAATTAGCTTAGCACAAGTAGGTAAAAATACAGGTGTTAGTAATAGTATGTTACACCGTTGGATTAAGTCATATAAGGAAGATGGTTACGATGGTTTAAAAGCCAAAAAGAAGCCTGGAAATCCACTAATGAAATATTCCAGAAGAAAAAATCTTACAAAAGAAGAACATTTAGAATATGAAAATATGAAGTTGAGAATTGAGAACGAATTATTAAAAAAAGGATACCTAATGAAAGGAGATGGTACAATTGTAAAATACACGAAGTAACCCAAATAAAATATGAAATAATTGAATTATTAAGCAAATAATTTAATATAAAATCCTTATGTTTAATTATGAAAGTATCTAGAAGCGGTTATTATAAATGGCTTAAAAATAAAGAAAATTTAAATAACTATGAATTAAATAGAAAAGATTTAGGAATTTTGATAAAAGATATTCACACAAGAAAACCAAGTTATGGATATCATAGAATAAATGCAATTATAAGACGGGAAACTGGCTGGATTGTATCAGACAATTTGGTACATAAAGTATGTAAATTGTTAAATATAAAATCTAAAGCAAGACATTACAAGTATAAAAAATCTGGTGAAGAGTCAATTAAATATTCTAACCAAATATGTGGTAATTGGAATACAACAAGACCTTTTGAGAAAATTGTATCAGATACAACTACGTTTTGGTTTAGGAAAAGAAAATATGATTGGACATTTTATTTAGATGTTTTTAATAATGAAATTGTTGGTTATGATGTAATAGATTCAATGCATGGTAATGGTATCATAAATCATCGTGAAGCTTTAAATGATATGTTAAATAATAAAATAAAAAGAGGATATAAAGAACTTGAAACTATCGTTCACACAGATCAAGGTTCAGTATATTCCTCAGTGTCATTTAACAATATATTTAAATCTTATATGGTTACTAGATCTATGTCTAGAGCTGGTACACCAACTGATAATCCAGTTATTGAATCAAAAAATGGCTGGATTAAAAAAGAAATGTATATTGATTTTGACATAAATAATTATAACACAGTTCAAGAATTTATTGATGATATAGTTTGGGATAATAATAATTTTAGACCAAGTTATGCACTAAACTATAAAACCCCAATTGATTATAAAACTCAACTAGGGTTTAAATAATATTCTTTTAGTGTCTACTTTTTATTGACAAGTTCAATATTTAGTTTTACTTTTTTCTTTTTTAGTTATTTTCTTTTTATTAATTGTATGGCTTTTTACTTTTTGAATTAATGGTATCTAATATAGTTTTTATAATTACATCTCTATCTATGTCATGGCTTTGTTCTTCATCTCTTAATTTGAATTCTACCATTCCTTCTTCTAGTTTTCTTCCTATTGTTATTCTAATAGGTATACCCATTAAATCCATATCATTAAATTTAATGCCTACTGTTTCTTTTCTATCATCTAAAATTGTATCTATACCAATTTGTTCTAATTTTTTATAAAGATTGCTTGCATATTTATAAGTTTCTTTATCATTAACATTTATTATGACAATTCCTACTTTATATGGAGCAACTTCCATTGGCCAAATTATTCCTTTTTCGTCGTTATGTTTTTCTACTATTGCTGAAATGCATCTATCAAGACCTATTCCATATGAACCCATGTGTACATAATTTAATTCATTTACTTCATCTAAATATCTTAAATTATATATTTCACTATAATTTGTTTCAAGTTTAAATATATGTCCAACTTCAATTCCTCTTATTATTTCGCATTCACTTTTGCATCTAGGACACTTAGAATTTTCATTAAATAGTTTGATATCTGCATATTTATTTACTTTAAAATCTATTCCTGGAGTTACATTTTTATAATGATAATTTTCTTTATTACTTCCGCAAATTGCATTATACATGCTTTTAACTTCATTATCTGCGATTACAGTCATTGTTGTTTTAACAGGACCAATATATCCTATTTTCGTACCTATTCTATCAAGTTCATACTCGCTTGGCATTTCTATATTGTCACACTTTAATACTTTTTTTAATTTATTAACATTTAATTCAGCGTCAGCTCTTAATAATATCATTTTATATGTTTCATCTACTTTTATTATAAGAGATTTTATAATATTTTTTGCTGGAACCTGTAAGAATTCAGTTAAACTTTTTATAGATTTTTTATTTGGTGTATATATTAATTGTCTACTTTTTAATTGATGTTCTTCTTTTATATATGAATCATACGATGAGGCATCTTCAATATTTGTACTATAACTACACTTTTTACATTTTACTACTTCATTATCGCCATAATCACAAATTACTTGAAATTCTTCACTAGAAGTTCCTTTCATTGAATCTGGGTCTGCCCTTACAACCATTGTATCTATATTTAATCTTCTAAATACATTATTAAATGTTTGATACATTTTATCATAGCTTATATCAAGACCGCTTTCATCAGCATCAAAACTATATGCATCAGCCATATAAAATTCCTTTTTTCTTATAAGTCCATACTCTGGATGAACTTCATCTCTAAATTTATTACTTAATTGAAATAATGTAAAATGTAGATCTTTATAACTTCTAATCTTATTTCTTACAAGTAGAGCAAATAATTCTTCATGAGTTGGACAAAGAGAATATTCTTTGTTTCTACCTTTTATATTGAATATTTCTTTTCCAAATATCTTTTCTCTATTAGTCAGTTCAAAAACACTTCTATCAACTAGAGATGGCATTAATACTTCATCAGCATTATTTTTTTTCATTTCTTCTCTAATGATGTTTTTAATATTTTCTAGTACTTTTAATCCTATTGGTAAGTATGAGTAAATTCCATTATCATTTTTATAAATCATTCCACTTTTAATTAATAATTTAGCTGAAATACAGTCTTCATCATTTGGAAATTCTTTACGAGTTATAAAAAAATTATTAGACATTCTCATGTTACTCACCTACAATGTATGAAACTAACTCTCTTGTTTCTATATTATTTGTATCATATCTTACACATACCAATAATTTATTCATTTCTTTATTTGTTATTGGATTTGTTAAAGTCTTTTTTTCATTTTTATCTCCAGCTAAATATCCTTCTGTTATTAGTTCTTGTATTGTTACGCAAACACAATCAGCATCACATGTACTTTGGTCTGTATATTCTTTTGAAACTGATGATGGAACACTAATCAAATTGTCACTACCCCATTCTTTAGCGGCTATTTTAACTTGATTTACTTTGTTATCATAAGTTTGTTGTAAAGTTTTTTGCCTTAAAGATGATACATTTGGAACAATTACTATTGTTAATAATGCAAGTATTCCTAATACTGCTAAAAGTTCAATCATTGTAAAACCATTTTTATTCTTCATACATGCTCTCCTACTATAAGAAAGTATAACAAATTTTAAAAATAATAACAATAATTTTATTGAAATAATATTAATTCTCGTATATAATATATATTAGGATAGAAAGAGGGACGTTATGAAGGAATTTGACTTTGAAAAAATGCCTATAGTTGAGATTGTTAATGAAATCATTATGGATTCTGTTAAAAAGAATGTTAGTGATATTCACTTTGATCCTTCTAAAGAAAATGTTAAAATTAGAATTCGTATTGATGGTATTTTGTCAGACTATTCTATTATACCTGGTAAATATAAGCGTAATATGATTTCTCGTATTAAGATGATTGCTGGAATGAATATTATGGAAACACGTTTACCACAAGATGGTGCAATTAAAAGTAGAATTGGTAAAAAAATGTTGGATCTTCGTGTTTCATCTCTTCCTACTAATTGTGGTGAAAAAGTAGTTATTCGTATCTTAGATTATTCTAAGAGTTTACAAGGACTTGATACTTTAGGATTTTCTGAAGATAGTTTAAATAAAATAGAAAAGATGGTTAAAGTACCAAATGGTATTATTCTTGTAACAGGTGCTACTGGTTCAGGTAAATCTACTACTGTTTACTCTATTCTTCAAAAAATGAATACTCCCGATGTTAATATAATTACAGTTGAAGACCCAGTTGAAATGGATATAGCTGGTATTAACCAAGTACAAGCTCAAAGTGAGATTGGACTTACATTTGCTAATGTTCTTAGAAGTATTTTACGTCAAGACCCAGATATTATAATGATTGGAGAAATTCGTGATGATGAAACTGCAAGAATTGCTGTTCGTGCTTCTATTACAGGACATAAGGTATTATCAACAATACATACAAATAACTCACTTAATACTATTGAAAGACTTACTGATATGGATGTAGAACGTTACTTACTTGGTTCTGCTCTTACTGGAATCATATCTCAAAAATTAGCAAGACGTCTTTGTCCTCATTGTAAACAATTAAGAAATACTACTCCATATGAGAAAAATGTATTTAAAAAAGTATTAAATAAAGATGTTAATCAAATGTTCGATGCCAATAAAGATGGTTGTGATAAATGTTTTAGAGGTTATACAGGACGAATCGGTCTTTATGAAGTTTTATTAATTAATGAAGATATAAGAGATGCTATAACAAATTCAATGCCTAAACACGAACTTAGAAAGCTTGTATATAAAAGCGATGTTATTACCCTACTTCAAGATGGTTTAGAAAAAGTTTTACTTGGAGAAACATCTTTTAGTGAAATACTTAAAGCTGTAGATTTGGATAATGATTTATCTAATTATGAAGATGATAATTTACAAAATAGTATAAATGATAGTCAAAATCATAATGAAAATAATAAACCTGATGTTGTTAATGTAGAACATCCTGAAGATAAATTAGAAATTATGTCTAATGAACCTGATGTAGACTATGAATCATTGATTCCAAGTGATCCAGATAATCATAAAAATGAAATACCTCATGATAACGTAAAACCAGGTGAAATAGAATATTTCAATTTATAAGAAACTTCGGTTTCTTTTTTTATTATTAAGTTTTGAGGTACATAGTTTGTATAATTTATATTATTATTTTATAGTACATTCTTAATATATAATTATTTATTGAATATAATTTAATGGTGATTTTATATGTTTCAAAGTATTCAAAATAAAAGAATAAGAATAATATTTATCATATCGTTAATAGTTTTCTTTTTTGTACTTGTTAAGATATTTTATATACAAGTTATTGAATATGAAAAACTTAATACTTTAGCTAATCAATTATGGAGTCGTGAATTAACTGTTCAAGCTGATAGAGGTAAAATACTTGATAGGAATGGCAAAATAATAGTTGATAATGTTACGACAGTTGGACTTTATCTTGTACCAAATCAAATACTCAATAAAAGTGAAGTTGCTAAAACATTATCTATTATATTAGGTGTAAGTTACGATGAAATGTATAGACACGTAAGCAAAAAAACTTCTATTGAAAGAGTTCATCCAGAAGGAAGAAATCTTGATTTTGAAGTTGCTGATAAAATAAATAATTATAATTATGATGGTGTTTATCTTTTAAAAGAATCTAAAAGAGATTATAAATATAAGAATTTGCTTTCTCATGTTATTGGTTATACAGGTATAGATAATCAAGGACTTAGTGGTCTTGAACTTTTATATGATAAAGAATTAACTGGTAAAAATGGAAATATTAAATATTATAGTGATGGCAAAGGTAAAAGACTTTCTATGCCTGAAATATATAGCGAACCTAAAAATGGAAATGATATAAAACTTACTATAGATTTAGATATACAATTATCTTTAGAAAATGAATTATCTAATGCATATACCAAGTATGAAGCTGAAGGTGCGATTGGATTAGTTATGAATCCTAAAACTGGTGAAATTTTAGCAATGAGTAGCTACCCTTCTTTTAATCCAGCTAATTATAAAAAATATAGTACCGAAGTAATTAATCGTAATCTTGCCATATGGGCAAACTTTGAACCTGGTTCAACTTTTAAGAACGTCACTCTACTTTTTAGTAATTATTTTTTTATTTATAAATATTATTTATTGGTGATG